>Ga0123341_1000214_pt1 | contig 30168 bp, 33 predicted proteins | sample Turbeapinknodule_FD_89959 | JGI IMG/M metagenome (GOLD analysis project Ga0123341, IMG submission 89959) | Root nodule microbial communities of legume samples collected from Mexico - Turtle bean Mexico pink nodule | ecosystem: Host-associated > Plants > Roots > Nodule | place: Mexico: Nepantla...
ACCTATATATATATATATGTGTGTGTGTGTGTGTGTGTGTGTGTGTGTGTATGTATATTGCCAATTTGATTGAGATACAAAATCCTTTCCCAAGCTCCTATCATAGCATTGTCTTTGAGAGTCAATGTCTTGGTAGCTAACTCTCTACAACCTTTCAGGTCAGCCCCTTTATAGGTAGCCATTTTCGAGACTCTGGCATCTAGCTCTGAATCTAATTGATAAGCCTCCAAGCATTAGGGGGGCCCTCCCTTAGAAACTAGCTGTTAAGGGAGAATAATCAAGTTCTTAAATACTCCTCTAATGTGTATCCATACTACTTGATGCAGTACCAGGGAACCCTATAATACCTGAGCCCCTATTATCCATTAACTCCTTTTTCCTTCATTTTAAGGATCCTTCGAGTTTCCCATGGAAAAAAAAGTCTATACACAAGATTTATTTTTCGTACCAATTTGGTATATTTTTGTTACTAGAAAAAAAATGTTGCTATACCATGTAGCTTTCTTTAACAAGTTTAAGGTTGGACTTTCAACCACCAAGTATTGATTAGTTTTGCACTGATTTTAGATTTAGATATCTTCCGACATGAAAAAAATAGCTTATGGATGTAAAACTCTATTAAGTATGGTTTTTTATATATCTAAAGTCAGTAAGTTTCGACTTTTTATGGGTCTATGTTTTATGCATTTGTTATACAGTCTTGCTTTATTCTACTGTTGAATGATTCTTGGCTATTTATCTACTAGGGAGGTCCCAGTATTGGTATACAACCTTTCAGTTGATGTATTTTAATCTGTTCAACGGTTATTTGAGAGATATATTCTTGTGTACTTTATATTGAAACATGATAGATATCTTATACATGAAGGGAATAATCGTGTGTTAATGGTAAATGTTAAGCTGAAAGGTGATGATAATGATTCCTAGTTTCCAATATTGATTTTAATTACAATCTTTTTGCATACAAAACTATTAATAGTCAGATTTTGGCCTTGGTGACTTTAATTGTGTCTTTATGTTTACTTTATTTTGATATGAACCAAATTCTCTCTCCAGAAGTAGGTGCTCAAACAACAAACACCATAATTCTTAAAATCCATTTTCTTCATGTATTACAGTTACTGCTGTTTCCAATGGTCTTCAAGCATGGAAAGTCCTAGAAGATCCAGAAAATTGCATTGGTCTTGTCTTAACAGAGGTAGCTATGCCTATTTTGTCTGGAATAGGTCTTTTGTGCAAGATTATGAACCACAAAACTCTGAAGAATATCCCTGTGATTAGTAAGTGGTGTACCAAAGTTATACTTTGTCCCAAATTTAAGAATATATTTTCAATGAGTATTGCTGATGTGGTGTTTCTTTAATTGAACATGTTCAAATGCATGCAGTGATGTCGTCTCACGATTCTATGGGTATTGTCTTTAAGTGTTTGTCAAAAGGCGCTGTTGATTTTTTAGTGAAACCTATTCGGAGGAATGAACTTAAGAATCTTTGGCAGCATGTTTGGAGAAGATGCCACAGTGTGAGTTGATTTACATTTCTGTCTCATACATCACTATAACAAATTACAACATTGTTTTTATCGAAGAGAATTACTTCATTCTTGTACTTGAATATTAAATGATATTTTATATTTCTAATGTTTTGAATATAAACGGTTGAAAATAAAGGATTATTAGGATAAAAATATCTTCAATATCTCCACAATAATTAGGATAAAAATATCTTTAAAATCTTTCTATTCATTTTAGCATATTTTTATTTCATTATTTTAGAAAGTTTGATTGTTAAAGGAGGTGAGAATGTAATTTGTGTGATTGTTATCAATAAATAATTATTTATTTCCTTGCATAGTTCAAGTTGGTATTAGAGCTCCTAATCTTGGGAGCCTTGTTTCCGTTTCCATGGAAACAATCACTGCTGTCCATTGCCCTTTGAGGTAGTGGTGGGCTCAAAAGGTGCGCCCCATCCTGGTGATCACTATGCTGATAATCACGTCGCCAATGATGTCACCTAGTGCCATCATGCGTCACCACCAGTATCAACACATTTAGCCACTCGACTAGCTCCAACAAGGATAACAATTGTCCCATGTTTGAGGTGAAATTCTTCCCTTTGGGTCCTAATGATCTTCAAAATGTGGTGGGTTCCTATCGGTTTCATGACCTGAATATTTTGTAGTGGAACCAGTACATTAAGAGGATTTTGAAGAGACGATCAAGATTAGTCCACATTGATGGTGGAGGACTGTAGTAAAACAACTCTAACTTTGTGATTTTGGACAATGAAGGTTCACTGATCATGACCTAGATGTAGCATTCTATGGATCATGAGATAAGTCGAAACCATATGTTCTATTTCTTTGTTAAAGAGATATGGGATGACTTAAATATCCTGTTGGCTCACTAGGACTCACAAAAGACCATTCAACCCATTTATAACATTCAAATCACACAAACATTTAGAGGTGCTGTGTAAAAATTACATGTTGGACATATTCCACCCACCCCTTAGAAAAGGCACATTATATCCACATAACTTTGCAGCACATTCCTTCTCACAAATTTTCTCTCGTAGGTAAACAATTTTTGAAAAGTCTCCAAGTAAAAGAGGTACCATTCAAAGGTATATTTTCTTGTCACAAGTTATTGTAACATTCCTCTTCTACATTAACTTCAAATTTCAGCATCATTTTAATGGTGACTTAATTGTGTATCTTCCTTCTTTTTCCCGCTTCCACACTCGTTTATCCTCCTCTTGTCTTTTCATTCTCAGGCCTGCAATTGATCCTATAGACTGTCCAATCATTCCTTCTCCCACACAAATAACTCCCTTCTCCATTGCTTATGCAATTAGTGTGGTAAGCCAATTTATGCATGATCAAAGAGAAAGACACATGGAAGCACTTGACAAAATTCTTTAGTAGTTGAAGTCAAACCCATGAATGGGGCTACTCTTTAGGAAATAAGACTATTTGATCATGAAAATATATACTGGTGCAAGATATACAAGTTTTGTTATTGATAGAAAATCTATCTCTGAGTATTGTATGTTTCTTGGAGAAAGTTTGGTAACCTGGAGAAGTAATATCTTGTTTTAAGTGTAAAGCTAAATTTTTGAGCCCTTGCTTGAGGTGTGTGTGGAAGACCGTGGTTGAAAAATCATACTTAATGACCTTAAAATAAATGCTGACATCCTTATACAGTTGTGTTCTGATAACAAGTCAGTTACGAACATTGCCCATAATTCAATACAACATGATGTGATCAAACATTTTGAAATTGACAAACACAAAAGATTAAATTGAACGAGAGAAATTTTTATTGAATTAATTCTTTGAAACAATACATCAACCTTTACCTTTAGAGAACTCTAACCCTAAAGTAATGATTACCAGTGCTATCCAAAATTGCTTATGGTGGTGCCATGACAGACATCGATGGTGGATCTTCTAATCGCTACCACAACATGGCGATGGCGATGTGAGTTTGTCATGGCAGCCGCTTTTTGCATAACGGGTTGCTAGCAGTGAACAAAGATGGTGAAAACGACGAGAGAAGAAGGCTCACAGTGGTGGCGACGTGTGGTCCGATGAGGCTGTGGCGGTGGAAATCCTGAATGGTGAGATGAGGTGTGCGGTGGCTAAGTTGGGCCCTAGTTTAAAATAAGCTACTACAAAGCGAAAAGCCTAACTTAAGATTAGCTGTTACAAAAGGGAAACCGTAATTTGTAATTTAAAATAAGCTGCTGCAGAAAAACCCTAAAATGAGTTATGTCATACTTCCTTTTTCCTTCCAACTGCTACTTGCTCACCGCCACTACTCCGTCATCGCTGATTACCGACGTCGTTGCCACTATTTCCTTGTAAGTGAATTTCTTTTTTCAAAACATTTTTGTTCACTTAGTCTTGTTCCTATTTTTTTTTCTTATCCACTAATTACAAACTAGTTTTATAGGTTTAAGATAGGCTTAAATTCACTTTCTAAGACAAACAATCCTTTTAAGGAATAAATCAAATTCAATTTGTTAAAAAATGGAAAGAAGAAATAAACACACTAAGCACATGCTGAACATGTTACAGCAGAATGACTTTGGAATACAACATGTTGAACATGTTACTTTGATGATTTGAAACCATACAAGGCAATTACAGTATATAGGCTAAACAACGTAATTACTTTCCAAAATAAGACTGAAAATATGGTAATATCAATCTTAATTACAATACACAGTGAGGGACTGCTTCAACACTATATATTAGCCTTTATTAATAATTTCTGGCCTAGAATATAGCTATATGAAAGTTTGTACTGAAAAAAAAGCAACTAATACTATGCCAGTACAGTTCATTGTAATACTTAACAGCAACTCCTCTAGTTTGTACAACATCGTTTATCTTGTGGATCTTATTTTTGCTTAACTTAAATATCCCTCTTCAATATCTCTCCTTAACTGATATAAGGATCGACCTAGGAATTTTCAAAAGATAAATTACTGCATTACCTCCTTTCAATCAAATTTGAAGTTTTGTTTCTTTTATGTAGAAATCTATGCCTTAAAGAATCAATAATGAATTTATGCAGTTCATATAGTTTCTGTGGCATGATATTCTGTCTTATGAACCTTATCATTGATCAACTTAAACATTAAATTCATTCCTCCACTTGGACTAACACACTTCCTCAGTCTAGTGGTAGTGGGAGTGAAAGTGCGACCTACACCAGAAAATCTGCAAAGTCAAGAAGTAATGATGCTTCTGAAAACAATGGTGACAGCAATGATGAGAATGACTATGGAAGCAAAGGCTTGAGCATTCGAGATGGAAGTGATAATGGAAGTGGCACTCAGGTATTGCACTCATCTTTTAGCATATTATAGCATAGACATGATTCTCATAACTGAATAACCCTTATGTAATGTTTCCTTGAATGGGGGCAATATTACCATAATTTGCTGTGTTCATATCATTTTCTGCTCATGAAAATTAGTTTCTAAATCCTTGTGTTGTTACTTTTTCCTGTTTTAAAATTTCCTTGTATTAAATTATTTAAAGCTCAACAGATGCAGTTCAGCTTTGAAGAACGCAGTCATCATATTTTATGGATAGATCAATGATTTTCTAATTGCTCAGTAATAGTGTGTAATCTTCCATGCTGGCTTGCTTCACATGTGCAATTTGATATTGTAATTTTAAGCAGCTGGAAAATAAGGGTTTTGAAATTATGGGTCTTCAAAGCAGGACTAGTGCTGCAACAGACCAATGAACAACGTTAAGAATTGTTGAGTCTGAATTCTCATTTATTCCTTGTTTGGTTGGAAGATGGAGAAAGGTGGAACAGGATGGAAATAATGTAATATGTTTGGTGGGAGAAAAATAGGAGAAATAAGTTTTAAAAATGGTGGACCCGTTGTGTTCTTAGTCTTTCTCCTCATCTATTCTCTTCAACCAAACATCTTTAATTTATATTTTATTTGTCATTTATTTTCATTCTCTCAAATTATTTCTATCTAACCTATTTTTTCTCCTCTTTAATCAGAGCATTAGGGTAGTTATTAGTTAACTTGAGTGATCAATAAAGAAGATCAGGTAATGGATGTCTTTCATTTATCAATTTAGCCTACATAGGGTTCACTTAGCATCTGGCAATTGCTTCCCATAACAACTACCTAGTACAACAAGCCAACAAGTGTCAATGAACTATCTTGTCATCCATGGTTTTTCGTCATTCCGTTGGTGTTCTTGTTATTCGTGGAGTGGAGGATAGTATGAAGCATGCTTTTATTTGTTTTCTAATTCTTAGTGTGCCTAACTTTTGAATCACATTGTAGAAATTAGCATACTAATTTATGGAGAGTCAAAGTTTAGGAATTCTTAGTAGTTATTTTCTGTTCAGGAACAATTTAGTGCAGAATTGCTAACATTGTTAGGTGGGTGGCTAATGTATTAATTCCTCCCATTAAAAAAATATTTATAGGGTTGTCACTTAAATTGGGAGTCTCACTTTAAAAAACCTGAGCACTAAAGAATATAGTGAATTATAATGCCTTTTGTTTTTTTTTATCTATTGTACCTTTTTGTCTAACAATCCAGATGGAGATTCTATAAGTTTTTCATTCTCACTTCATAAGTTTTCTAGGAATTATACACTAAGTCACCCTATCAAATCAAGTAGAATACACTAGAAGGCAGAGTTAAACTGTGCATTGAAAATTTTCTTAACATCAGTGTATGATGAAATATAGCCAGACGTAGTTGTACTTTACAGACACATTGAGAGTTTTCGTAAATCTTGCTTAGAAAGGACTCTCTTCGGTTAGTTGTTGCTCAGTAATATGCACTACGTCTAGTTCTTGATCAACTTGATCAAGTTCCACTAGGCAAATTATAGTTGCAAAATATAAGGCGAGTATTCTTTGGATCGCAGTCACTCTTGGCTAAGACTGAGAATTATCTGAATTGCAAACCACTTTTAGCTAATACTAAGTATTCTTTGGAACATACACATTTTTGGCAAAGACCAAGTATTCTTTGGAACGCAATCACTTCTGGCTAAGACTCTTAGTTATAAGGTGTGATCAAGTTATCACAGATTTGCTTCCTAAAAGAGGTGTTTGGTCTTACAACATATACAAGATTAGATTCACTCTTCTAGATAGCTAAAGAACAGAAATAGAGTTCTATCAATGAGGTAGGGTTGCAAGCTTAAGATTTCAACTCTACATAGATTGTAAGTTTGGGTGAATGATCATAACTGTTGCATAATTAGGAGATAATTATTTCATACTTTGTGTAGATTTTATTTTCTATTTCTTAGGACAAATTTGATATCTTTTGGTGATTTGATTTGATTTGCATAACTTTAATTACCTATTATTTTTTGCTTTAATTACATATTATTTTTTTCCTTAATTAGGTTATAAATAGTCCATAAATTTAGACTGTAATCACATTTCTAAACACATTTAGAAATATATTCAATCTTCTTCTTTCAACTTGGTATCAAAGTCATTTAAAAGTCTATCCTAGCGAGAGTTTGTTGGGTTTATTAGGCCATCTGCTATCAGACCACTCATAAATATATAGTCTCACGCACGAGCTGTCACTCTCGGCGTGGGGTGTGTGTTGGAGATCTCACATCGACTAGAGATTAAAACATTTCATAGTATATAAGTAGGTGCACACCTCATCTTATAAGCAAGTTTTATGAGATTGAGTTAGCTTGAAGTTCACTTCTTAATATGGTATGAGAGCTCCTGATCTGGGAGACTCTGGTTCTGCAATTTTTTTTCTTGGCAGCCTTCATGCTACAACTGTTTTCTTTTCTCCATTTACCACCACCTTGCATTGTTGACCACCACTGCCACCGTTGATCGTCAACCTCCGCCATTGACCATCGACCATCGACCATCGACCACCAACTGTCGCCGACCGCTACCGCCATTTTCGGCGATTTTTTTGTGTGAACAGGACTAGATTTTGCCAATTTGTTTATTTTGAGCTCTCATGGACTCTAGCTATTGTTCCTTAACTATGAGTGGTAAGAGTTTTAGTTTCTTATCCTTTAATGTTTCTAGTACTGAAAATATAATGGATTATAGACTCTAGTTCGACTGACCATATGACACCTCATTCCTTTTATTTTTCATCCTACACTGCTATATTTGGTAATAAACATATTAATGTTGTTAATGTTTCTAATACCTCCATTATTGGTTGTGGTAGCATCCACCTTCACCCTTTCTTTCCTTTAAAAAATGTGATTCATGTTCCCAAACTATCTAATAATCTCTTGTCTATTCAAAAGGTTGTCCAAGGTTTAAATTGTGCAATGGTATTTTTTCATTCCCATTGTGTTTTTGTTTTTCAAGATCTTGCCATGGGAAGGACTATTGGAATTGTTAAAGAGAATGGCGGGTTATATTACTTACAGCCAGAAGAAAATAAAAAGTGTGCTAGACTGCAAGCAAACACTTCTAATCTTTCATCGAGGCCCTGAATCTTGGTCATCCTCCATTTAGTACCCTAAAGTCCTTATTTCCTGTTTTATTTATAATAGTGTTTGCTGAGTCTTTTTATTGTGATGTTTGTCAATTTGCTAAACACCATTAGACTACTTTTCTTCCCAATAGTAATAGATGTTCTAAACCTTTTGATCTTATTCATTTAGATGTATGGGGACCTTCACCTATTCCTAATAACTCGGGTGCAAAATGGTTTGTTTCATTTATTAATTATTGTACTTGGGTTACTTGGATATTCCACATGACAGATAGGTCTGAAGTTTTTCACTTCTTCATCAATTTTTACCGAATGGTTCAAACACAATTTGGAGTTGTTCATGAATTAACCTGTGTGAACACCCCTCAACAAAATTGGGTTGCAGAAAGGAAAATCGTCATCTCCTTGAGGTTACTAGAGTTGTACTCTTCCAAACGTCCGTTCCTAGATCTTACTAGGGGAAAGTAGTCTTGACTGCCACTTATTTGATTAATAGATTACCCTTTCAGGTTCTAAAGGGTATTACTCTTGTTCAACTTATGATCACATTCTATCCTTTTATTCTCATTTTGACTAGTCTTCAAAGTGATGTCTTTGGTTGTCCTGCTTTTGTTCATAGTTCTTATCGAGGTAAGTTAGATCCTCGCGCCATCAAATGTGTCTTCATCGGTTATGCCTCTAACAAAAGGGGTACAAATATTATCACTCTCAAAGTTGTAAAGTCTATGTTTCCAAGGATGTCACCTTTCATAAAACAAAATCCTTCTTTCCTAGTTCTCACCTTTAGGGGGATAGTATTTAAGAAGCTGAGGTCTTTGAGTTGTCACATTTTCCTTTGTGGCATGATTTCGTTCTTAAGGAGGATGACAAAGACCCTGAACCAACATCATTACCAGAGAAGAATAAGAACTATTAAAATAAATATCCATTATATAAATAGAAATATCTAATAATATTTAACACTCCCCCTCAAGCTGGTGCATATAGATCATATGTACCCAAGTTGTTACAAATATAATCAATCCTAGGCCCTTGTAAGGGTTTAGTAAAAATATATGCTAATTGATTATTTGAATTAACAAACTCAGTCTTGATATCTCCCGATATAATCTTTTCTCGAATGAAATGACACTCAATCTCAATATGTTTGGTCATTTCATGAAAAACTGGTTTTGAGCTATATGAAGAACAACCTTATTATCACATATAAGTGTCATTTGAGTGACCTCTTCAAATTGCAATTCTTTAAGCTACTGTTTAAGCTAAATAAGCTCACAAGTAGCCGAGGCCATCATTTTATATTCTGTTTCTGCACTATCTCTTGCCACAACACTTTGTTTCTTTCTCTTTCAAGAGATCAAGTTATCACCAATGGAAACACTAACCAAAAATTGATTTTCTATCAAATGAAGATCCTGCCCAATCCGCATCTGAATAGCAAACGACTTTAGTATGGTTATTGTGACCATATAACAAACCTTTTCCAGGAGAGCCTTTAATGTACTTTAGTATACGAATTCACATGGAGAATTAAGAAATTGACTCACCACACTGACTGCAAAGAAAATATCAGGATGAGTAATAGTGAGAAAGTTCAATTGTTCAACTAATCTTCTGTACTTCTCAGGAACTGAAAAAGGCTCCCCCTGATTGGGTAGAAGTTTGACATTGGGATCCATGGGAGTATCAACAGATTTCGAATTCATCAACCTAATTTCCTCCAAAATATCCAATGCATATTTTCTTATAGAGATAATAGTAACAGTATTGGATTGTGCTACCTCAATCCCCAAGAAATATCTGAGTTTGCCAAGATATTTGGTCTGCAAGTGTTGACAAAGGTGTTGTTTTACTTGTAAGATGTCATGGTGATCACTACTTATAAGAACAATGTCATCAACTTACAAATTTTGGAATGTAATTGAACTTTCTCACTATAGATACACCCAACACTCAAGTGACGATAAAAAACTGAATGATCTGCTTCTCTGCGAGTCATACAAAACTGTTGAACAACATTGCTAAATTTTCCAAACCAAGCCCTAGGAGACTACTTGATGCCATATAAGGATTTGCGAAGACGACATACCAATCCAGAAGACCCCCCTGAGCAACAAAACCGGGAGGTTGCTCCATATAAATTTCTTCCTGCAAATCCCCATTAAAAAAGACATTTTTGACTTCTAGTTCATAAAGAGACCATAGTTGAAGAGTAGCCATGGCTATGACTAAGCGAATAAAAGCCATCTTTGCCACTGGAGAAAAAGTATCACCACCGTCTAAACCAAAAATTTAGGTATAATCCTTAGCCACAAGACGAACTTTGAGACGATCAATACCATCAGGAGTAGCTTTGATAACAAAAATCCACCCACAACAAATAACAAATTTCCTAGATGGTAAAGGAACAAGTTCTCAAGTTCCATTATTTTGAAGTGCATTCATTTCATCGAGCATGGCCTGACGTCACCTAGGATGGGCTAAGCCATCACTTACAAATTTTGGAATGGATACAGAAGAAATAGACGAAAAGCAGGTATAAAAAGGTTAAGATAGTCTATGGTAACTCAAAGCAGTATAATGTGGATAGGGATTATGGGTAGAATGTATACCTTTATGAATGACAATAGGAAGAGATCAGGTTCAACTATCGAAGGTTTAACTATCGGAGCCAGAGGGGGTGGAGGTGTTGGAACTAGAAAAGTCATATGATGGACGATAAGATGTTTGACGACTATACACCTAAAGAGTTGGTGTCGGTGGTGAATCTTTAAGTGCACTAAGCACAAAAAGATGAATATTAACTTGATTAGATGAAGACATAGAAGGAGAAGGACAAGACTAAAAGTAAAGGGAAGATTCACTGAAGGTGACATCTACTGAAATAAAATAACGGTTAAGAGAAAGTAAGAAACATTTATATCCTTTTTATGATCTAGTGAACCCTAAAATGACACATTTGTGTGACCTAAGAGTTAATTTGACTATAATTATGAACAAAGCATATGGACCCAAAAAGTTTAAGAGGTAAAAAGTGGAGAAGGTCATGTCGAAATAAAATAGAATGAGGAATTTTGTCATCTAAAATTAAAGATGACATACGAATAATGAGATAACATGCATTAAGAACAACACCCCAAAAACGTTGAGGAACATTACCATGGATTAAAATAGTACGAATTGTTTCAACAGAATGTCTATTCTTGCGCTAAGCTACCTCATTTTTTTAAGGTGTATAAGCACATGAAGTTTGGTGAAGAATACAATGGGAAGCCATAAAATTTTTAAATGAATGAGAAAGATACTCACATCCACTATCACTACGCAAAATTTGAAAGGAAATTCCAAATTGAATTTAATTTCATTGTAAAATATTTGAAATATAGAAAACAACTTAGAACGGTTTTTCATTAAAAACATCCAAGTACATCTTGAATAATCATCAATAATAAAAGTAACAAAATACTGAAATCCTAAATTAGACTTAATACGAATTGGTCCCCAAATGTCTTAGTGAACTAAGGCAAAAGGAGATGAAGCACGTTGTGTGTAGAAAGGAGATGGAGAATCCATAATTGCGCCAACATGTGTAGAGATCTGTCGTTGATAAAGTCCATGAGACTCTAATTTTGTGTCAATCATTCGTCCTGAACTCTGGTCCTGTAAAGAAACAAAACCTTTGGTAAAAGAAATAACACAATCAAGGGAACGAGTGAAACGACGAATCGATAGCAAGTTAAATGGAGACCAAGAGACTTAAAAGAACATTATCAATAGATAAAGAAGGAAAAAGATTAATAGTACCAACACAAGGTGATGGTACCCTATATCAATTGGCTATGGTAGCGCCATTGTACCATCTAGACGTTTGGGAGCAACAATTGTGAGGAGATCATGACACACCTTAAAGATGTTGAGTATCATTGGTGTATAATAATTTTGCTTGTTCCTAAACTTCTGAATGTGTCTCATAGGTACGAAAAAATTGTTTTAAAGATGAGTGAATTATATATTTGATAATAATGCATAATTGAACATCAATTTTCAACCAACGGCAGCAACATTAGGATGAGTAAGATGATCAACATAACCTTGACTCTTAAGCCATAATTTAGTATCTGAGACCCAAGTGTCATAATTGGTTCCATCCAATTTGTCAATGGAGAGATGAACATTGACATAATTGGATCTAGCATAGTGGTAGCGGAAGAAGCCATAGATGACAAGGACAAATCCAGTCACCGACCAATTGGCGGCAGCAGCAACAAAGAAGGCTCCGACGACGACTCCAACATGGTTTTGGTGAGGCAGCAACTCTAGCGTCAAGGCAGTGGTTGGAAAATTCCAGTGAACCGTGGGTTCTCCAACAAAAATTGAATCCTAATCCTATGCTCTAGATACCATATTGAAAAAAAAAAGAATAAGGTAAATCTCTTATGTATATTGAACACATAGGGCTATGTTTATATATATAAAGAAACATATGGGCTAAGTCCATTACATAAATAAGAATATCTAATAATATCTAACAAGGACAAATATTTTGGGAAACAATACTAGCGAAGGTCACAAAAACCCATCATAGTCGAACAACAACTTCAATTGTCCGAACCAGAGGTAAGAACTCATACCTATGAAATTCTTGAGGACACCTTAAATACTGCTTTTGAACCTAACCTAGTATTGTCTTGAGAAAAGAAAAAAAATCTTGTGCCAAATATCCTATGTCCCAATTTGTGTCTACAAAAAAACTTTCTATGCAATATCAGAGTTTTCTTTCAGCTTTTGAGTCTATCAGAATCCCTACGTCAGTACAAGAAGCCTTAAAAGATCAGAATTGGGTTCGAGCCATGAATGAACAAATGGGTGCATTAGAAAGGAATGAGACTTGGGAAATTGCAGAGAGACCAAAGGATAAGAAGGCAGTGAGTTGTAGGTGGATATTCACAGCTAAGTATCAATCTAATGGCACACTGGATCTGTATAAGGTATGGTTGGTTGCAAAAGGGTACACCCAAACCTATGAGATCGATTATGAGGAAACTTTTGCTCTGTTGACAAAAATGAATACAATCAGAATTATTCTCTTTTTGGCAACGCACTTTGGTTTGGAGATGCATCAATTTGATGCTAAAAATGGCTTCTTGTGTGGAAGCTTGGAGGAAGAAGTATACATAGAGATTCCACCTGGTTATGGTGCCACTAATGAAGGGAATAAGGTGTGCATACTTAGGCCCTGTATGGTCTTAAACAATCACCTCATGCTTGGTTTGGAAGATTTACTCAAGCTATGGTATTTTTGGGGTACCGAAAAAGCCAAGGTGACCATACTCTGTTTATACAGCATTCTTAGGATGGTAAACGCACTCTACTTTTGGTCTATGTAGATGATATGATTATTGCGAGTGATGATGTGATTGAAAAAAAGACTTTGAGGGAGAGACTGGCTACTCAATTTGAGATGAAGGATCTTGGAAAGCTGGAGTACTTTTTTAAGATAGAGGTTGCTTACTCTAGATAGAACATCTTTATTTCTTAAAAAGAAAAAATCCTTGATGTCCTCAAAGAGACTGGTAAATTGGGCGGTAAGACCACAATCTCTGGAGTGTCAATAGAGCAAAATTATAGGATTGGGAATGATGAGGAAAAAGCCCAAAGGTGGAGAAAACACAATATCAAAGATTTGTGGGAAAACTCATTTAGTGTGGTTAGCCAATTCATGCATGATCCAAGAGAAAGACACTTGCAGGCCGTAAATAGAATTATTCGGTACTTAAAAGCCTCTTTGGGGAAAAGGTTGTTATTCAAAAAAAGGGAAAACTTATCCAAGAAAGTATATACTGATGTTGACTATGTAGGATCAATTGTTAATAGGAGATCCACCACAGGCTATTGCATGTTATTGGGAGGAAATTTGGTGACATGGAGGAGCAAAAAACAAAATGTAGTCGCAAGATCAAGTGCAAAAGTAGAATTTAGAGCCATGACTCATAGGGTTTGTGAATTATTATGGACGAAGATCATACTCGATGACCTCAAAATAAAATATGAAGTTGCAATGGGTTTGGCGTGTGATAATAAGTCTGCCATCAGTATTGCACATAATTCAGTACAACATGATCGAACAAAGCACATAGAGATAGATCGACAGTTCATTAAGGAGAAGTTGGATAATGGTCTTATAGTCACCGAGTACATTCCCTCAAAACTCCAATTGGCAGATATGTTCACTAAGGGAATTTCCACAAAACATTTCAAAGATCATACTTGCAAACTTGGAATGATACATATACATCATCTGCTTGAGGGAGAGTGTTGCATAATTAGGAGATAATTATTCCATAATTAGTGTTGATTATGTTTTCTATTTATTAGAACAAATTTGATATCTTTTGGTGATTTGATTTGTATAGCTTTAATTACCTATTATTTTTTTATTTAATTATGTATTATTTTTTTCCTTAATTAGGTTGTAAATAGTTTATAAATTTATATTGTAATCACATTTGTAAACATTCAGAAATATATTCAATCTTCTTCTTTCAACTTAACCTTTCTTCTTTGAAGACAACTTCTATATATAGAGGTTTCTAAACGAGCCGTTGCAAATCTTTTTCTAGCTGTGGAGACATTAGAGACGATTTTCTACTTCATGTTTTGTTTGTCCATGTTCATGTGTAGAGATGCATTAAATGCTCTTCATGCAACATTATTTGCATATCTCTTCTTCAAACAACAACCTGATACTTGGCATAACTTATCAGGCCTATGTCACATAGCTTTTATTCAAACTATTGTAATAGGCAAGATTGTACAAGGTTGATGTTCTATGCATAGCTAACATTTTGTCTTTTCGAAAGGTGGTTGGCGTTCAACAGCGTTGACACGTTGTTGAAGAGATCTTTGATGTAGACAAGTCTTTGTGAGATCCTCTTGTTAGACCGATTAGACAAACATTCTTTGCAATGTAGAATAAGCATTTATAAGCTTGAAGTGTACCATGAAATACTTAAGATCAAGTCTCTTTATTGTCTGTCCAAGCGTAACAAAGATAAAATTACACAAGATGCTTTGCGTCTATTGTCGTCAAATGAAATATTGTGTCTATGTTCATTAGTTGAAGCATTGTGTCTACCTTCCTCAGACGAATTATTGTGTCTATCATTATCAGACGATGCATTTGTGTTTGCCATGATTTGATGCTAAGACAAATTCATGTTTTAATACTTTGTTGTGAAAGTACTTAATCAAAATAACTGGGTCTCATGAACTTTTCTCTAACACCCCTTTTCTAGAATTCTTCCTTACACCCCTTTTCTAGAATTCTTCCTTGCTGACCAAAAATAAATCTTGAATTCCGGCTTGACAAATTCATATGAAAGCTCAAATCTCTCTTTAAAATCAAGTCTTTTGTTGTATGTTGGTATCTTTTGATTCAAAGGTGTAAGAATAATTTTTTCTTATATTAATTAAGGAAACCTTTAATTTTCAATAGACACAATCAAACCCTATAATTTAAGACCAATGATCCTATACAATAAATAGAAATTATAATGTCAACTATCCTCCTAACTATGGAGTTTAATTTGTAGAAGGAAATATTATCTCCAACATATTTTAAGGAATTCTAACACTCGCCCTCAAGTTGGTGAGTGGATGTCATCCATTCCTAAATGTAGTACTACTTAGTCCTTTTCTCAATATATCAACAAGTTGATTTCCAAAGGATACCAATGGTGTACAAATTGTCCCATTATACAACTTCTCCTTTATGAAGTGTTTATCTACTTCAACTTGCTTAGTTTTGTCATGTTGCACTCGATTATGCGCAATATGTATTGTTGACTTGTTATCGCGATGCAGTCTCATAGGCTTCTTCCAATCAATCTTTATGTCTTCTAAAATTATCTTTAACCATTGTATTCCACAAATCCCTAAGGTCATTGGTCTAAATTCTATCTTTATACTGGCCGTTGATATAACATTTTGTTTCTTGCTCCTCTACGTCACAATTTTTCTCAAAAAAAAAGTGCAATATCTTGAGGTTAATCTTTTGTCATCTACAAAACTTTCTAAGATCATCTTATTCCCCCTTGTTCATTACCAAGCAGGAAAGTCACTTGGACGATTTCACCAGGTGGTCCACGTCTCAATAAACGTTGAGAGACTAGACAATCTATTGAAACCATCTACCACATGATAGAAGTTGCATATTAAACACTGGACATTCTAGGACAATTAGACAGTCTAGGACCTTTAGACATGATTTTATTGAGCCAATCTTCACAAATCTCCTCCTTGGTTCAACACAAATCTTCTAATCGATAGTTGTTTTTTGCCACTAAGTCCATTACATGCTTAATCACTAATTCAAACAATGAAAGAACTTGCTGCCTTGTAGAACCTTCATAATCATATTAGAGGGATTATGATTTTTTGAGACCTTCATCACCTTTATAGATCCTCATGCAAGCTCTTCTCCTACGAAATGCAACTTAACATCAATGTGCTTAGTTCTTTCATGGTAGACTTGGTTCTTGACAGTTGTATTGCATTCCTATTCTCACAATAGATGGTGACAATTTGATCTTGCAACTTCAACTTTTTGACTAGATCCTTCAGCCATAAGGCTTCTTCCACAACTTTTGTCATGGCAATGTACTCTGGTTCAATGGTTGAGAAAGTCACTACCTTCTGTAAGCTGACCTTCCAATTGATAGTAGTACCATAAGCAGGGATCGACATAGCCCGTGAGAGACTTTCTGGTGCCTAAACACTGAACTAAGTCTGAGTCAACAAATCCTTCTCCGGTAGATCATTTAGCTCCACCATAAACTAGAACTCTTCCAAGTGATCCCTTCAAGTAACAATGAATCCACCTAAGAGCATGCCAATGAGCTCGTCCAAGATTTGACATGAACCTACTAATAATTCTCACAATATATACTATATCAAGGAGTTTGCAGACCATCACATACTTAATAGAACCAACTATATTGGCATATGAAATTTCGTGCATATAACATTGTTCCTCAACCATCTTAGGAGATTGTTCATCACTTAACTTATAGTGAGATGTAAGGTGTCGTACTTGCTACATTCAAAGCCAATTCTTGCGATGAACTCATCAAAACGTTTGTTCCATTGCCTTGGAGATTGTTTCAAACTATACAAAGATCTGTTTAACTTAACAAATATAATCCTTCTTGTCTCTTACCTCAAATCCTTCTAGTTGCTTCATGTAGATGGTCTCCATATAGGAGCATAGTTTTAACATCCATTTGTTCTAGCTCAAGGTTAAGGTTAAGCTTAACAACCATGGCTAACAACTTCTAAATGGATATGTGCTTTACTATATAAGAAAACACATAATTATAATCAACTTCTCTCTGAGTAAAGCCTCTAGCTACTAGATGCCTTAACTTTAAACTTCTCATTCAACTCCTTTGAGCTTAGAGTAACCTGAACCTCCTCAAGAGAGATCTTCTTTCATAAAAACAAGGTTTTCTTGAAATGATCATGCGCCTTAGGCAACAAACACAATAAAAACAATGTCTGATCCTCATCATCTATTTGCACGTTGATATTCTTTAGATTAAGGATCAACTTGTTGAATTCATCCATTTGTTCGTTGGTTGCCTTTTCACTACTCATCTTATACGAGTATTGTAAAGAATGAAGTAAATAAATATAGGATTGATATCTCTTGTGTAAAATACACACATAAGGATCTTTATTTATAGATGAGAATAATAACAGAAACAATAATATAATAACATAATAATATAAACTATGGGCTAAGCCCGTTACATTCAACTCTCCCCCTCAAGCTAGTGCATATAAATCACATGTACCAAGCTTGTTACAAATATAATCAATTATAGGCCCTCGTAAAGATTTAGTGAAAATATTTGCTAATTGATCATTTGAATTAACAAATTCAGTATTAATGTCTCCAAAAAACAATCTTTTCTAGAATGAAATGACAATCAATCTCGATATGTTTGGTCCTTTCATGAAAGATGGAATTTGAGCTAATATGAAGAGTAGTTTGATTATCACAAATGAGTGTCATTTGATTGACTTCTCCAAAGTGCAATTTTTTTAGTAAGTGTTTAAGCCAAATAAGCTCACAAGTAGTTGAAGTCATAGCTCTATATTCTGCTTCAGCACTAGATCTTGCCACAATATTTTGTTTCTTACTCTTCCACGAAAATAGAAACACAATATCTGGAAGTAGATCTTCTATCAAGCGGAGACCCTGCCAGCATCTGAATAACATACAACTCTAGTATGAGTATTGTGACCATATAACAAGCCTTTTCCAGGAGAACCATTAATGTATTTCAATATATGAATGACTACATTTCATGATCAACACATGGTGAATTAAGAAATTTAGTCACCACACTGACATCAAATGAAATATCTGGACGAGTGACAGTAAGATAGTTCAACTTTTTCAACTAATCTTTTGTACTTCTCGGGATCTGAGAAAGGCTCCTCTGACTAGGTAGGAGTTTGACATTAGGATAGGTGTCTAAACAGATTTTGAATTTGTTAATCTAGTTTCCTTCAAAATATCCAATGCATACTTTCTTTGAGAAATAACAATATCATTGTTTGATTGTGCTACCTCAATCCCTAAGAAATATCTAAGTTTGCCAAGATCTTTGGTTTGAAAGTGTTGACAAAAGTGTTGTTTTACCTGTAAGATGCCATGGTGATCACTGCCGGTAAGAACAATGTCATCAACATATACTATAGGATAGATACACCAACACTCGAGTGACGGTAAAAAACCAAATGATCTACTTCACTGCGAGTCATACCAAACTGTTGAACAACTTTGCTAAATTTTCCAAACCAAACCCTAGGAGACTGCGACAGACCATATAAGGATTTGTGGAGATGACATACCAATTCAGAAGACTCCCCTAAGTAACAAAACCAGGGATTGCTCCATATAAATTTCTTCCTGCAAATCCCCATTAAGAAAGACATTTTTGACATCCAACTGATAAAGAAGCCATTGTTGAAGAGTAGTCATGGCTATGAATAAGCGAACTATAGCCATTTTTGCTACTGGAGAAAAAGTATTACCATAGTATAAACCAAAAATTTGAGTGTAACCCTTAGCCACAAGACAAGTTTTGAGACCATCAATAGTACCATCAGGACCAATTTTAATAGCAAAGACCCACCTGCAACCAACAACAAATTTCCCAGAAGGTAAAGGTACAAGGTCCCAAGTTCCATTATTCTGAAGCACACTCATTTCATCAAGCATGGCTTGACGCCAACCAGGATGAGCTAAGGCATCATCACAGACTTTGGAATCGACATAGAAGAAATAAATGAAAGGAAAGTATAAAAAGGTTGAGATAGTCGATGGTACCTTAAAGTATTATAATGTGGAAAGGGATTACAGTTAGAACGTATACCTTTACAGATGGCAATGGAAATATCAGGTTCAACTATCGGAGTTGGAAGGACGAAGGATTTGACACTAGAAGAGAGTAATCCTGTGGACGATGGGAAGACTGACGACGACGGTAAACTTGAAGAGGTGGTGGAGAAGGAGAATCTTCACGCACACTAGACATAACAGGAGGATCAAAGACAACTGGAATATGTACTTGTTCAGATGGAGACACAGGTGGAGAAGATAAAGACTTCAAATAAAAAAAAAGACTCAGTGAAGGTGACATTTGCAGAAATGAAATAACGGTTAAGAGAGAGTGAAAAACATTTATATCTTTTTTGAGATCTAGTAAACCCTAAAAAAACACATTTGTGTGACCTAGCAGATAATTTATCTACACCAGGACAAAAATTGTGAACATAACATGGAGACCCAACAACTTTAGGTGGTAAGGGTGAAGAGGTTTATGAGGAAATAAAATAGAATGAGGAATTTTATTTTCTAAAACCGAAGATGTCATACGATTAATTAGATAACATGCACTAAGAACATCACCCCAAAAATGTTGAGGAACGTCACCATGAAGTAACATACTACGAGTAGTTTCAACAAAGTGTTTATTCTTGCGCTCAGCCACCCCCATTTTGTTGAGGGGTATAAGCACATGAGGTTTGATGAAGAATGCCATGAGATTTCATAAAAGTGGTAAAAGAATAAGAAAGATACTCATGAGCATTATCACTACGTGAGGTTCTAATTGAAACTCCAAATTAATTTTTAATTTTGTTATTGTTGGAGATCCCATATTGACTAAAGATTATGACATTTCATAGTATATAAATGGATGCAAACCTCATCTTATAAGCCGTTTTTATGAGGTTGAGTTAGGCTTAAAGTCCACTTCTTAATAATTATAAAAAGATTAAAATGTAGAAAACAACTTAGAACAAGATTTCATTAAAAATAACCAAGTACATATTGAATAATCATCAATAAAAGTAACAAAATACTGAAACCCTAAATTAGATTTAACATGACTTGGTCCCCAAATATCATAATGAACTAAGGCAAAAGGGAATGAAGCACGTTGTGAGACACTACTAGGAAAAGAACTGCTACTTTGTTTACCTAAATGACATGACTCACAAGACAAACTAGACACTTTGGACAGACTTGGAACAAGGTGCTGCATCTTGGCAAGACTAGGATGACCTAGCTGAGCATGAATGAGAGATGGAGAATCCATAACTGTTCCAACATGTGCAGATGTTCGTAGGTGGAAAAGACCATGAGACTTACATCCTGTGTCAATCACCCGTCTTGAACTCCGATCCTGTAAACAAATAGAATCTTTGGTAAAAGAAATAACACAATCAAGGGAACAAGTTAGACGATTATTGGATAATAAGTTGAAGGGAGACCCAGGAACATAAAGAACACTATCAATAGATAAAGAAGGAAGAAGATGAATAGTACCAACACCATGGGATGAGACCCTAGAACTGTTGGCCATGGTAATGGTTGGTAAATAACCGAAGGTAGACAAAGAAGAGAAAAAATATTTATTACCAGTAATATGATCGGTGGCACTTGAGTCAAAAACCCAAGGACCAAGAGAATTTTGAGTGAGTAAGGCCAGCAAAAGTTGTACTTCAATGTGCAACAGAAGTAGTGGAACCAAAGTTTTGACGACCCTCATACCATTTAAGAAATTCATTGAAAATTGCAGGTTGACCAAATATATCAAATGAAGTAGGGTCCATGGTAGAAGGGTGCACGGGAACATTTTGGGCAACCGTAGCAGATTTAGGAGGACGGCCATGTAAGGCATAACACCGATCAATTTGTGGCCAAGTTTGCCACAATAATCACACTTGTGACGCCTTTTGCCCAGCTTGGAAGGGCGAGTACAATCATAACGCTGAGAGGTTAAAGCAAAAGAGTCATCAACTGAAAGAGGTATATCAGTTATGTGTTTACTTGGCACACGCAGAAGGGTAGAATAAGTGGAAGTAAAATTGGGAACAACAGGAGATCCCAAAATCTGATCACGGACATGAGAATAATCATCAAGAAGGCCATGTAAGCCCAATAACATGAAGAACTTGGACCATTGCTTTAGTTCTTGAGTAGGAGTGGAGGCAAGAGACAATAATTCATTAAAATCATGAAGAAGAGCATGTAGTTTACCCAAATATTCAATCATTATACCATCAAGGCATTTGGGAGCAACAACGGTTAGGAGATTTTGACACACACCATAAAGACGTTAAGTATCATTGGTGTATAATAATTTCGCCTGTACCCAAACTTTTGAACATGTCTCGAAAACACGAAAAAATTGTTTTAAAGATGAATGAATAGTAGATTTAATAACAATGCATAATTGAGCATCAATTTTCAACCAACGGGAAGCCTCATCTGCAGCAACAGTGCAAACACATTGAGTAAGATGATAAACATAATCTTGACTCTTAAGCCATAATTTAATATTTGAGGCCTAAGTGTCATAATTAGTTTCATCCAATTTGTCAATAGAAAGATCAATTGTCACAATCCAAAATCGTTCATACCAGTGAATTTCTCAACCTCATGCTTTGCAAAATCCATGATGATTAATTCCATGCTCACCACACTAGTTTGTAAGGAATTATAGCTAAAACAAATTCACTACAAAAGTGTCTACCACACAAACAAAGAATGATAATAGAGAAACTCTCAAACATAGTAGGTAAAAGGTAAACGTAAGAGGAAAAACAAAAAAAAACACACATAAATATTGTGGTTCATTTGAAGTGTTAATAAACTTCAATTTACATCCACAAAAGAATTCACTATTTGAGATTACAACTCACAATTTCTCTCGTAGCAAACTCACTCAGGTACAACTCAAACGTTAGACTCAATTAATGATACAAAGTTCGTATTTATATAACAATATCATCTAACTAAAGTGAAATATGCCTAGACTAATGGGAAAGACACGTGAACAATGCATCTCATTACTGAGTTGGGAAGTCATTTAGACAGTTTCACTAGATGGTTAGGTCTCAGTAGACTCTAAAAGTCTAAACAATCTACTAAAACCATCTACTGAGACATATATGAAAGAAGTTGCATATCAAACATTGGACGGTCTAGTACAGTTAGACAGTCTAGGAACCCTTAGACAAGATTTTACTAAGTCAATCTTCACAATATCATTTTTGTAAACAATTAGTGTTGTAACCCCCCTGAAGCTGAATGCTCAATAAATAATGTATGGTCACCCACCCTGGCTTTACTTGTACCTTGTAGTCTTCATTACAATAGTAAATCTGCCAAACCATATTCTAAAGGGTTGTTTCAATCCATTAGTTTACACACCTTTCCCTCCTCGGCTTTAAACCTAGGTGGGACCATGTAAATTTCTTCCTCACAATTGTCATGTAGAAAGGCATTTGTGGCATCAAATTGCTGCAAACTCCATCCATAGTTAATTGCAGGAGACAACAAAGTTCTAACAATATTCATTTTTACAACAGGTGAAAGGGTTTCAAGGTAGTCAATCCCATATGCTTGAGTATATCGCTTAGCTACTAACCTTATTTTATACCTCTCTAATGTCCCATCTTCCTGTATTTAACACTGAATACCCCACCTACATCCGACAAGATTTTTCCCTTAAGGTAGATCCAACAACTCCTAAGTTTTGTACTTTTCTAGACTAACCATTTCAATCTTCATAGCATTTTTCAAATCCTTACTGGTCAATGCCTCATCAACATTTTTTCGAATAGTGATTATTTAGATCACCAAGGAAGCTTTTATGATTACTAGATAGTTTGTCATAGGACATAGTGTATCAATGGGTACCTTGGCTTTTGACTACATGCTCTTTCCTTACTACAATTGGAAGATCCTAATCTTCGATGGCTAGCATATTTTGCTCTTCATTAATGTCAGGTATTTGAACCATAGGTTCAGAATCATGGACTTGTGGTGGTTGAACAACAAACCTTCTCCTTCGCTCGTATACTTGCAGTGGATGGGTAGCACTTACCGTTTGTTCTCCATTTATATTTGGGCTTTAAACAAAAGGAGAATGAATAGAAGAAATTATAGGACTAGATTCAATGGATGGTAGAGTATGAATGAGACTTAATTTTGGGAGTGAGAGACAACTTCTATTAAGAACAAATTATCCTTATTTTCAATGTATGAGCCTTGAAGATAAAGTTGAAAATTTTGTATATTTTCATAAGAGGTGACATCTTGAGACACAAGAAATCGTTTTGTTGTTGTGTGGTAACATTTGTAAGCCTTTTGGCTAGGTGAGTAGTGAATAAATATGCACTTAATAGCTCAAGGATGAAGTTTCCCCCTATGACTAGAATGAACATGGACAAAGGATACACAACCAAAGACCCAAGGGACAAGATTATTTGTTCTAGCTAGAAAGTCAGGGAAAAAAATTGGTGAATAGTGGTATGGAATCGTTATTGTTTGGTGTTTTAGATGGTATATAATTGACGAAATTGGTAGCAAGCAGTGAGGACAACTTCTTCCCAATATTGTCCTAGAATACTTTTATGGAGAAGAGAAGCTAGAGTCACAATTATTAGGTGTCCAATTTTTCATTCTGTCAGTGCCACCCCATTTTGTTATGGAGTGTTCACACAAGAATTATTTATTGTTCATTAAAGAAAGAGGAGTTGGTTGAAAAAAACCTTTGGCATTAGCTGAATGAACTCTTTTAATGGTTGTCTCACTGATTTTTAATCATTTGGATGAAGTTTTTTGAAACTAGGCTAACTTCATTTTTTTGTTTCAAGAGAAAAACCCATGACACCTGAGTGTAACCATTAATGAATATGACAAACCAACAAGCCCCGAGTATGATAGGAGTACTAAAAGGGTCCCCACATTTCACTATATATTAAGATAAAGGAAACAATCATTCTTTTATTATTAGAGGGATAGTCAACACGCTTGTGCATTACAAATTCACAAAGTATCACAATGAAACATTCCTATGTCAATTTTCTAAAATAAATTAGGGAACATAATCTCTAGGGTACTGAATTATGGGTGACCTAAACGAAGGTGGTATAACTAGAATTTTTTCTTTATTGGAGAGGGTTGATTCCAACAGAAAAGAGCAAGGAATTTGATTTTTAGTCCTACTCATCCTATTAGGATCCTCTAGAAGGTTGAGTCCATTGTCTTCCTTAGCAAGTCCAATCATCTTCCCCATTCCTTGATCCTGTTAGCAGATTGTAGGATTAAAAAGTACCAACATAGTGTAAATCCATTGTAAGCTTGTGAACAAAAATCAAATTGGTAGATAATTTGGGACATCCTTCAGAATTAGATTCTAGCTTATGATAATATCTCCTTTCTAGCAATTGTAATGGAAGTTCCATCAGCAAGTGCAATTTTTTTGTTGCTTGGACAAGGTCTATAAGATATAACCCAATAGATGACTGAGACATGTGGTTTGTGGCTCTAGAATCAACTATCCAAACACTTTCTTTAGGGGAATTTAAGGCATTGAATGCATAGGAGTAAGGAATATTACCTGCAAATGCTCATAAGTAACTACCTGGGTCTACTAGTTTTGTTAGTTGCCCAACAACCCCCTTGATTTTATAATCTCCTCTGTGTTGAATTTTGTGGCAGGTTGTGAAAAATTGCCTTCTACCGAGCCTAGTTGTGCCATATGGACTTGAGTTTGTGCTCCACTTTGATTTCCTTTAGCTCTCAATTCTGGTTTGGATTTGGAGGCTTAGCATGAAGCTTATAGCACTTGTCTTGAGTGTTGCAAGTTCTTACAGTAGGTACACCATAGGTGAAGTGATTTGCCCTTGTCCAACTTTCTTCCCCTTGTTTTGTACAACCAAGGCAGAACTTCAGTTAAAAAATTTTGGGACTTTTGTGAGAATTTGATGTGTGCTACTTTGAAGCAATTTTTGATCGGTTTCTAATAAAGGTGTTGGTTAAAACAACAAGGCCCAAATTTTATGGCATGTGCAGTTTATGAAAACTCTTTGGTGCTCATGGTTGGACTGGAACACATGCATCACTTTTATTGCTGTTACATTTGATGTATAACGTGATAATGTTTATTGCTTTCTTTTGCTGTTATGCCTAACTATAGCTTGCGATAAAGAATGGGTAGCTTGCTGTTCTGGTTCATGTCTTGTCACTTCATTTTTGTGCTTTTTCTCGATTCTCATTGAATTGTTTTTGTGAAAAATTGTTAACCACGTGTTCACTTAATTGTGCACTTCTTTGTGATTGCCCCTTACATAAAGCTCCCGTTTATGCAGAGTTCGTGGACTAAATGTCTGGCTCAAGTTGGCAGTCCACGTCCAGTTTCACCTCATAAACAATTGGCTGATGCCCCAGATAGCACTTGTGCCCAAGTGATGCAAACAAAGACTGAAAAAGTTAGTAGTAGATGGGTGCATGCAACAGAAAAAGAGTGCCTTGAACTCATTGATCATCTTGGTATGCCTTGATAGTATCTATTGTTTAGACTTGTCTGTATGGATTTGGATATATCCCCAAATAAACCACCTAGTTTCTTTCCAGATGATGTTGCAATGGGCAAGGACTTGGCTGTGGGAATATCTTTGAATATGCAACTAGATCATCGACTTGAGGAACTTTCTAGCCATCGAATGGGTAAAGGGGCAAATAAAATGTCTGATGTTGATAATATGCAGATAGTTAAAGAACAGAGTAATGCCTGTGAAAATGGACAACTGGAGTACAATGGTGGTAAAACCAGGACACAGGAAAATCAAACTATGAATGTTATCGATTTTACTGATAGCAATAGTCCACAGGCTGAAAGCAGAGACTTGAACACTCCAAATGGGTTTTCTGGTTTCTCACTAACAAAAGAAAACTGTTGCCCTAAAGACCATCCATCCCTGGAACTAACTTTGAAAAGGCTTGGAGAAGTAAGAGATTCTAAAAATGTCACGGGTGAAGAATGCAATGTGTTGAGACATTCAGACCAGTCAGCATTCTCAAAGTAAGAGGAAATTTGCCAGCATAACTAAGTTCTATTCTAGTGGAAGCAAATATTGTTTGCATTACATAACATTTCTCTTCATTGTGCAGATATAATACTGCTTCTTCTGCTAACCAGGTTCGGTCCTTTGACAACTTTATATATTGTGTTAAAATTAAGATTTTTGAGTTGCATGATTTTCATTTACGTCGCCAATCCCACTCGCCTCATCAACTTGTCTGACTGTCTCCTCCTCACCATTAATCATATCTGAATGAATATTCAATTTCTTCCCAACCAACAAGTAGGGGATAAAGGGATTGAGTGAATCATCACAAAAAATTATCATACACAATACGAAGAAATGATATCAACATGATGTATGTCTTAGTTATTTCTGTGGAATTGGCAAGCTGATTCTGAGTACCATTAGCTGGAGAATAGTGTTTATCACCAAATCTTAGGTCTTGTTTGATATAATAGAAAAGAAAGAAAAGGAAAGAAATGAGAAGAATGTGTTGATTTGGTTTAGGAGAAAGGTGAGGAAAGATGAAAAAAAAAAATACATGTGGGCCCCATACATGGTTTAACGTGTGAGAAGGGCAAGAAAGGAGAGGAAATGGCTTGTGTGAACTGGTGAAATAGCATTTTTGTCTCTTTCCTTCCTACCACCGGTGAGTTTTGTTAGGAGCAACTGCCTATTTTTTTCTTTAAGATCTGCTTCAGCTTGCACCCACCCCAAGCAGTTCTGGTGGAGCTTGGTCTTATAAAAAATAATGGATTAAATAAATTGAAGTGGAAAATAAAATAGATTAAATCATTTGAAATGGAAAAGAAAAAAGCAAAAAATATCTGTGGCAAATAGTTTAATTCTTAAAAAACATCTTTTCTTTTCTGCATTTTTCTTTCAAAGCAAACGTGCTTATCTATAAAATTTCTGTTTCCACTCTTTCCATTTTTTTATTTTCCATTAATATCACACATTTCTCTTGCCTCGGCTAACAAAGGCTAAATCTTTGGGCAAGCCTTATGTTTTTCTTTACCTTTTACAGGCTCAAACCGGAAATGTAGGAAGCTGTTCGCCACTAGCCAATGGCTCAGCTGCACCGAATGCAGAGGTAATACACAACTTTCCATCTCACTCAAATGTCACTCCTCCAAACCAACAATCTAATGGAAGCAACAACATCAATGACATGGCCTCCACTAATACATATCTTGGGACCAAACCTTGTACTTTTGACAAGATGCCAGAGTCTGTAAGAGGGATGGGCTCATTTAATTCCTCTGAACTCCAAACTTTACCGAACAATGGTATCTCATCATCTCAGAAGAAAACTTTTGCCCGGGAAGAATATATGGAAATTGTTAGAGGACAAATGGGAGGCTCTGAACATGAATTCCAAGTCGAGCACACTCATTATGAGCTTCACCATTATAATCACATTTCCCATAAAGCTACTGTAGATCTCCAATCAGATCATGATCTCTTACTCAAAAACTCGCCCAACACTGCTCAGCAATGTGTATCATCAAATGCATTTGGAGGGCCAGCAGAAAGTAATGCTGCAAACTACACAGTAGATGGAAATGCTGTGGAGAGTGATCATGGGAGCAATGGACAGGACGGAACCTTGACACTGAGGACAGTAAATGTGGAAAATGGCAATGTGGCTGTTGGGAGCATTGGAGTTGGTGGCATTGATAGGAAAAACATTGGAAATGTGGCAGATGAAGGACGACTTGCATTGAGAGAAGCTGCTTTGACCAAATTTCGTCAAAAGAGAAAAGAAAGATGCTTTGAGAAAAGGGTAATCTATTTTAAGTTATATGGTTATAATATATTCCTTGAAGATCTTTATTGGATGTGGATTTTGTCAATTTGAGCATTGTAATGTGGTTATGCCCTGGTCTTGTATTCCCATAATTTCTAGATGTATTTTATATATCTGCAATTTTGTCAAATTATTTTCTCTTCATTTAAAATTAAGTATTTACTTCTCAAGTAACCTACTAGTAGGATAAATGTACTTCCCGAGTTACTTGCCTTGTATGACTTTTATGTTCATGTTTGCGTCAATGAATTGATCCTCATCATTAATAAGCACGAGATGTTATATATTGTCGTCATGAATTTGACCTGTTTCAATAATCTGGAATTTGCATTCCTTTTCCAGGTTCGTTATCATAGCAGGAAAAAACTAGCAGAACAGCGGCCTCGTATTAGGGGACAATTTGTTAGACGAATAGTGTAAGTTGCTGCATACTTAGATTCACTTTATATATATTTGTGTTGCATTATCTAAGTACTGGGTTAGCTTCTGTCCAAATTTTTCTCAGGTCTGAACCCAAAGAAGATAAAGATCACCAAAGTGACAACCGGGTACCTGGGGATAATAGCGACATCCCTCAATAACACCAGCCAAATGCTGGCCATTATTTGACTGATTCTGTTCCAATAGCGGCGTCCAGCTTCTTGCTATCAGACTAGTCCTTCACACATTCACCTAGGAAGGAGCTTGGAAGTTTGTGTAGTGGAACCTGTGACTAGGTAGTTTACATTTACCTTTGTTGTTTTGAAGACCAGACATTTAATTTGAACCTTCAGGACAACATTCTAGAATCTAATCGTGGTTGTGTGAACTTGAAAACTCCAAATGAAGTGGTTTCCTTTGGATAGGTTAACCTCTGATGAATAAAATTTATCATGTTAGCTTTTACTTTGGGTCCATCTGTGTACAAAGTTACTTCTGTTCCTTTCCACTGGAATAGCTTTCCTCAATTGATTGTCGTGGGTGAAAATGAAGGGAGAATGGAGTTTCTCTGCCTCGTATGTTCATGTCACTGTTCTATACACTAAGATTGTCTCAACCAATTCCTTGTCATGCCATTACTTTCTCACCCATTCTTTTCTCCCTCCCTACCCCTAGGAGTTGAATCTTGTTCATCCACCTATCCTTAACTTGTGCTGTGACGTCAATCATATATCAATTATTGTGATCATAGTTCTGTTAGCAATAATTGTTTCAGCTGTCTTCTTCACATTGCCCCTCTCCTTTTAGCATAATAATAAACCAGCACAGACCCAACAACTGTCTTCAAAATACTTGATAAAGATATATAAAATACACAATATTCAATCAATTTTATTTTTTTTATCTTTTAATAATTAAATGTTATAATTTTAGACAAATATCTTTAGAGTTTCTAATATATTAAAAAAAAAAAAATTTTTTTGCTTAATAAGTGCCCTATAAGATTTAATAGATAAACTTGGTGTCTCTGTATACCTAAAATGTGAGTTGTTGGACTTTGTTGGTACGGAGGCAAACATCTAGGGGTTTTTTTCCTTGTTTTTCGATAAAATTAAAGGAAGTTGCATTTACCTTGGTGTACGACCTATTTGGACAACTTTTTAATCTTCTTGTACCTTCCTGAATAACATTAATATCTTATTAAAATCTTTTCACTTAAAAAAATATTTTCTACCTTGGGCTATTAGAGATCATAATCTATAACAGCATATAAAAGGAATTTTTTTTTTGTTTTTTACACATTTCATTTTCCAAATTTATTCTTTAAATTTGATAGTTATTTATTTTAAACTGAAATTTTAAATTTAAATTTTAAAAATTATGAAGGAGAAAAAAAAATGTTTCTTCCAAATAGGGTTTATTAAGTAATCTAATGATAAAATGATATTTATTAATATTTTTTACTTTTAGTTTCCGCTCTCTTCTAG
>Ga0123341_1000216_pt1 | contig 30022 bp, 20 predicted proteins | sample Turbeapinknodule_FD_89959 | JGI IMG/M metagenome (GOLD analysis project Ga0123341, IMG submission 89959) | Root nodule microbial communities of legume samples collected from Mexico - Turtle bean Mexico pink nodule | ecosystem: Host-associated > Plants > Roots > Nodule | place: Mexico: Nepantla...
GGTCCGAGGAGGAGGTCACCAAGTCGAATGATTGATTTTTCTTCTGATATATTTTTGAATCTCTTTAGGAGATTCAACAATAAAGAGATATGAATCAAATTTATTATTTTCAATTCAAAATCTTGAGAAAATAAATTTTAAGATTTTTTTATATTTAATTTTCTCATTTATATTTTTACTCAATTTACTCAATGTACAACTTATACTCACATATTAACATAGGTAAATACAATTTTATTTCATAACAATAGTGAAAATTTGTATCTAAAAGCTTTATTAAAACTTTATCACCTGATGTTCTTAAGACTGAAGAACATAAAACATGAGACTTAAATATGTTTTTTTATGAAATATGAATATAATTCATAAGGATTATATAAGAGGAAAACTTGCATCTAAGATGGAAATAAATAAGAACATGAACACAAAAATAAGAATAATACAACACAAGTAAGTAGATAGAATAAGGATTCTTAGAAAGTTTGTCACTCAACATAGTATTAATTTGTAACATTATTCAAGTGTGAAAATTTATTTATAAGAAGAGAAGATACAACAAAACATATGAAGAAAAAATCAATTTGGCAAAGAGAAGAAACTAATGAAAAGAACACTCCCTGTCTTATTATATTAGACTTAATTGAACTAATTTTAAATCACTAATTACACTTATTTTTACATAGGAAAGAAAATAAAAACAACTATTTTTTTGAAATTTACAATACAAAATAAACTCTACTCTTCTAGCCTTTATTTATTTGAAACTTGTGTAAGATCATCCCTTGTACATTCATTACATATCAGTAGAAAAAATGTAAAAGGATAGATAAAATACATCTAAAAAGTAAAGAATCAAAAGAAAAATCCAAACATATTAAGAAATCATAAACATGTTAAGCAGGAATCTTATCTATTCCAAAAATATATACTCATAAACATGGCATGGAATTTACTCCTTTGAATTCAGCAGTATGAGTATCGAGTTGACAGGGTGAAAGGTCAAAAGAACTTTGTGCATGAAATATATTTCACAACAATTTTATTTTAGTATTTAGTCTCCAAAATTACACGAGTTTAGCAAGTCAATTATATATTAGTGTTATGAGCACTTCATGGAGGTATATGATAACCTCTGCATCAAGAGTTGCTAAAGCAAAATAAAAAATTGAAATACTCTCTCCTACCCAATACCTAAATAATAGAATTTACAAAATATCATGTATTAATGGAGGAAAACTGCTAAAATTGTTATGACTATTCACCTTATAATTTTACAATAACTCTCCATGTTACACAATGATCAGTCTTAACTATTAAATAACTGTCAAGTCACCTTAATAATAGGACACATTTAAGAAAAGACGTGGCCTAAACGGTTATGACAAAATAACCATTTTATTTGGCCTCTACTTAAACGAATGAGTCTATAAATACTTCAAGGCAGTTTCTTCTTGCACCCCTACATTTTTCTTCCTGTACCCCCACAATTTTGTAAATTTCAAAACTGACCCCCACAATTTCGGGATCTGGGAGTGTGCTACAAATTTATCAATCTAGAAATGAATCATGTTACATTCCGGATGAGGGAGTGTTCTGGAAGCAAAGTTTGCATAAATTATTAATTTCCAGATTGCTGAATCCGGAAGCCTAATTTCTATTACGGATTGGTGGATCCAGAATGGTTTTTTCAATTATGGATGTTTTGCATTTTTTTATTTTGTATTAACACTATCATTCATGTACTACCGGAAGCATCAATCCGGGAGATTACCGGATGCGTCAATCCGAAAATTTACCGGAAGCGCCAATCCAAAAATTTACTAGATTTCATAATCCAGAATACAAAAAAAAAATGTATAATTTATATAGGAACACTTTTGTCTTTGCGCAACCTTGTGGGGGTGCAAGAAGAAAAATATAGGAGTGCAGGAAGAAAAATGTACGGGTGCAGGAAGAAACTGTCATACTTCAATTCTCTCACGAGGTAGAACTATCTTATTCATTTTACTTACATACAAAATCATTATGTATTCTTGCTGAGCGTCGAAGGATCTTTTAGCAAAGGATCTTTTGCAGATACATCACCACTTGGAGTCAACTAGAAAACTCTTTTCACTTGGAGAAGTCATCATGGGTAAGAACAAATACATAACAGAAAAAAACTCATAGCAGCTGCAAGCTGGAGTTGTAGTTTGTTGAATTGAAGCTGATTGCATCTTGCTGGGTCTGTATGTCAATAACCTGAAGAATCACTTGATTGGGATTGGGGAACCGAAGATGAAAAAAGGAAAGATTTGGGTGGAATTTGCAGCGACCTAATGCTTCCTTCCATCATTTTCACTACTTTACTCATTGCTGGTCGATTTGAAGGGTCGGTTTGTATGCACCACAAACTTACAATAATCATTTTTCTCACCATTTCTTCATCATTTTGATTTTTGGTACATCGAAATTGAAGATCTTCATTTGATTCAAGATGGTTGTAAATCCAATGTGGAAAGTAATCTTCACTTGGAAAATCAACTCTGCAATTATTATTCTCTCTAGCACCTAGCATTTCCAAGACCATCATTCCATAACTATAAACATCTGATTTATGTGACACTCCACCAAAATTTCTGCAGAACAATTCAGGAGCAATATATCCTATGGTTCCCCTGGCAACCATCATTGATACAATACTTTTTTCTCTAGGACATATTTTAGCAAGTCCAAAATCTGATATTTTTGGACAAAACAACTCATCCAATAGTATATTGTGAGGTTTTATGTCAAAATGCAAAATTTTGGTGTTACAACCCTTGTGCAGATACTCCAGTCCTCTGGCAACACCAATGGCAATACTGTACATTGTTGTGCAATGCAATGTGAGTTTAAGCCTTGAAGGATCTTTCTCTTCATATATGAACTTTTCAAGGGATCCATTGGGCATGTGAGAAATCTTTTGGAGCCTTCCAAACAAAACCCCAGTAAAGAGACAATGTTAACATGAGAAGTCATGCTAATGCTAGCAACTTCATTGATGAATTCTTCTCCATCACCTTTTAACTTACTTAAGACCTTCACTGCCACGAAACTTCCATTTTGTAACCTCCCTTTGTATACAGTACCAAACCCTCCTTGGCCTAATTTGTTTTTGAAGGAGTTGGTCATTTTCTTTACCTCCAAGTAACTGTACCTTTTGGCTGAAAGGTGCCCATGTTGCTTCAGAAAGTTCTCCATCATTATGTAAGTGGGATTCTTCTTGTGGCAATAGTATCTTCGTAAGATGCAAGCCAAGACCATCAAAATTCCAAGTGCTCCAGCAGCTGATGCAACTGTAGGTTTATTACATTAAGAAGTTAAAATAGAAAAAAACATACCCTCCATCATGATTTGTTTACTTTCATATTGCCTTGTCTGCAGGAGATTGTTTATTTTTTTTTTTGTGTAAGAGTCACCATAAATCTACATCTTTTTTCTGTATTCAATCACTCAACATTATTTATATAAGATGAACTTATATTGGAAAACACCTTCAACCAGTGAAGATATTTAACCTGCTACGATATAAGGTTAACAAATAATTTACAAAAGTTTTATTTTTGTGTTCCAAGTTAAATAAATCACTGCAAAGATAAAAAAGTTGTACCTGCTACCACTATCTTCACCTTTCTACTGGTTTTCTCTACAAAACATGAAAAAAAGAGAGGAATTAAACAAAAACAAATAACAGTAAAACCATAACTACAAATAAGTGGTAACTTAGATCGGTTAAAGAATCATTTCTTTTAGCTGAACATATGTAGGAATCTGTCCCAGTATCAATAAAGTTTAAGTTTATTACTAGTTACATATATTAAACTAGCTTGTAGAAGGATCTTACTTGGAGGGTTGTTCATCAAACGGGAAAAGTGATGTTAAAGGAATTTGATCTTATATTTCATGAGAATGAGAAAGTGAGAATTCATATTGGATCCTTAAGTTCTTGACTCAAACCTATTAAGAAGTGAACTTTAAGCCTAATTCAACCTCATAAAACCGGTATATAAGGATGAGGTTTGCAGCCATGTATATACTATGAAATGTTCTAATCTTTAGTAGATGTGCATCACTAACAAAACCGCTTTAAAAACTTAACTAGTTAGATATACTTAGATCAGGTTTCTTCACTCCACATCAGAATTACAAGAAATAAATCATCAGCTTAGAAGCTAGTTGGAACAAATTGTTTCCATCTATAAACAAGGTACCTTGTATGCAGAAGAACTTCCCTTGGCTGTCAAGTTGACACTGGCCTCCTCTAAGACGGTAACAAGAAGAACAAGGATTAGACACTTCCGTTCTAACAGGAATATCAGCTGATACATAGTCAAAGAGGCTTCCATTTGAGTTAGGTACAAGCTCTGCATCTCTTATTGGAAGTCTAATCTTTGAACAGAGTTCAAAATAAGAATCAGGAATATCTTCGGAACCGTAACTGAAGGACTCATCAACATTAGACGTGCCATAGAAGATGTCCTCATTCGGGCATATTGCAGATTTAGAAAAGGCTGAAGAAGGAGGGGTGATATTGAGGGTGCGGTTGCATGTGAATAGAGTAACAGTCGTGAATTGAAGTGAAAGGAAAGGAGAAGTGGTGTCCAAACTGGTGTAGTTTTTGTCGAACACCCCACATCTTCGTGTCAGCAACAAGGTGCGAAGGTCATCATCTCTGAACAAAAGGGTTTGTGTGCTTGGATCACGAGTGATGTAAAACCATTCTCCTTTGTTCTTAATTGTTTTAACCGCATCTGGGTCACGGTCAACGCAGCCATGTATGACCAACAAGCCACAATGAGGGTGTTTGGTGTCAGTGTAGGGGAAATACATGGTGCCGAGGTTCCCACAGAGAAAGGATGGTGGACACTTTCCCTTGGCAGAGGAGATAAAAAGCAGCACAAGGGTGGAGAGGAAGAAGAGGGCTTGAAACGGTTCCTGATTCTTCATGCCTTTACTTAGTTACTTTGTGACTTGATCAGAATGTAACAACTGAAGCGATTGAGAGACATGAGAATGAACTTCAATGCATTGTGCTGAGAGAAATAGATGGAACAAAAAAGAAAAAGAAACAGACTAGTCTGTGACTTGTGAAAGATGTCTTGACTCATGAGATCCTTGAGGACTTTGAACAAGTTTGTGAAGACTTCACCACCACGTGTTTTGGAATAAGTCTTGAGATCCAACTAGAACTAGAAATAAGGACATTTTAATAGGTCTAGAGTTCAGTTCTTAATAATGGAAGATTCAAACATTTAGTAAGACAAACTTAGAAGTACACATTCTAACGAAACCTTACAATCCCTAGGACCCTATATGTAAGGATGTTTTGGTTGACGAATAAGCTTTCTACTTCTTCTATGAAACTAAGGTTAAGGTTTCCTCTCATGGAGAATTCAAGAAAGATGCCCTTATCATAATGAAAGTTAGGCCTTTGCTACATTTTTTTTTTCATATTTTATGTAATCACTTTAATATTATATCGATCATTAAATATTATTTTTCTTTTTTGAAAATAAAATTTAAAACAATTTTTTTAAAACTCATTTAGTGGTGTTTGAAGATGGCTTCTTGTAGTTGAATAGAGTCATAAGATTTTTTTTTTCTTGAACTCTCGTACCACTTAATAAATACAAACTTAAAAGAAAATTAATACAATTTTTTTTATTGATTCTCCCACAACTCTTGGATTATGTGTATTCTTGCTTACATTTAAAGAGGCAGCACTGGTAAAAACTTTGATTACAAATAAGTACATCAATCTCTTCCATAGATGGAAAACAAGGGTAGTATTCTTTGCTGCTACTCCTGACAACAATTAAGAAAGATGATTGGAGAAAGTTTTACTCTCAAGGAGATAATATAACTAGAGTTCCTCATACATGGTTAACTTCACAAAATAAATAATATAAGAGTTTATTGCTTACACATACTAAAAATAGTTTACACATAAGGATAGTGAATAAATAACTATAAACTGAGTAATTGGTTAGCTATAGATGGGGATCAAAATAGAGCGCAGGATTTTTCCTTGATCGTTGGTAGATTTTTAAGTCTTCTTCCACTACAAGAAAATTATGAAATAAAAACTAATTTTTAGAGACAAAAATTGATGGGAAAAACGCACGCGGAAGCAATACATACAATCACGAATCAACTACAGAAAAATAAACAACACATGGTTTAACTGTTCGGTCGCCAACTGCAACCTACATCCACACGGACAACTATTAGGTTTTCATTCTATTCTGTTGCACACCAATTACCAGTACAATGATCTCTTTAAATAAAGATAAATAGAGATAATAGAGAGACACAATGATTAAGCTTACTCACTAAAACATGGTGTCTACTCAACAATCTCCCACTTAGTCACGGAACAATGTTCAGCTGCACTTCAACTGTGTACAATGATTAAGTCCATCCACTAAACATGGTGTTTAGTCAGCCCAACCCAATTGGTCTTGATTTCATACCTAACAAAAATAATTAGTTGTTATGATGACTAAATTAGAGACCATTTTAGAGATTAATTTTTTGTTTGTTTTTAAATTAATTTTTATTATTGTTAAATGGTTTCTAAATTAGTGTCTAATTAGCAACCAAATTCTATTTGATGATTTTCTTCTTCATTTATCATCAAGTCTAAACACCTAAACTCATTAAGTATTTTCAGAAAAGCTATTTACTCTTGCATGTTATAAACTCTTGTATTCTTTACTCCACATAGTTATATATATATATATATATATATATATAAACTCTTGTTATATCCTCCCCTTAAGAGTAAAACTTTCTTCAATTTTCTTTCTTGATTGTTGTAGGAACAATAATAAAAAGTATTTGTAAAGTTATAAACTATTGTCTTATTCTTGCTTATTCACAACAACTACTTTTTTTTTTCTCAGTTCTATATAAATAAAATCTCTTTAAAGAGGAAATGACATTTTAGAAAATAACAAATGGAATTACACAATTTTTGTGAGAAAAAAAACTCTGTTAATAGTAATAAGAAGAAAATAAAAAGTAAAAAATATTTTTTTTATTAAATTTTGAAAATATTTAAATTTACAGGGTCTGGTTAAAATTTAATTAAACCAATAATAAGTGAGTAAGTGTATTAGTAAAAAAATTAGAAAAAAAACTTATAATTATTCTTTTCTTACTCAAAACCTCGTTTCATTTAATGCATGTACTGGTTTGGGTTTTGGGTTTTGTTGGCAGCAAAGCAGTATCTTGGATCCCACAGGTTTGAGCCTACGCAAAGGTTGTTGGTCACCGGTGACTGTTGAAGAGAACGATGACAACGTCAACCATGGATGTTCTTCATTTCCACCACACCCCTTTTTACTGGTGACCACCTCACAATCGCTTCTCGTTTTTGTTCTCATCGTGTATGCCTCATGATTTTATAATACATTTTGGTGATAGGATGAAACAGTCTTTTGTTAGATTTTACAGAAACCAATTTTCCCATATCATTCTTTCTTAATGATGTATAGGGTTTTAGTTTTGGAGTAGTGTCCATCAACATTTGGGGAGAATTCATGCTTTTTGTCAATTTATTTATTGTTTCATCCTCGTAACTAGTTGGATGATTTCCTTCTGGGTATATTTTTTTCATTTTTGTAATATTAAAGATGGTAATACACTGTAGGATTTTCTTGATTATTTTCTGGATATTTATTTGTAGCGAGGAGAATGTATACTTGCTTTGCAAGAAGTTGTGCAGTGATGGAATAGCAAAAGCTGAGGGATCTGATCTTTTTGTTGTCTTCATTTCCAACGAAAAGAAACAGGCATGTTCTATTTCTTCCTCTGGGGGGTGCTGTATGTTCACTTTCTAGTTCAAGGTGATTCATGAAATAGAATTGTTTGTGAATATTAATTGACACTCTTTGTCTTTGAGTCTCTTTTGTTTGATGTTTTATTTACTTTTTTTTTGTCAATTTTCTTTTCAATTGTTTTTTCTCTGTCCTAAGATATAATTAGTACCTTGCTTACTCTTGCAGAATAGTGACCGGACAGAGTAATAGTGGGATAGGGAATAATTCACTGACTCTTACACTGTGCAAATTGAATGTGAAGGAAAAACATGTCAAATTTTTGCTAACATTGCCAGTGTTTATCTCTCATCTAATTTGCTTCTTTCCTAGTAATGTAATGCCGACAAGCAGACAGAGTGCTAATTGCATGTTTAAGTCTTTAAGCAAGTTTTTTTTGCCACTGCCACTACATAAGAGTTTTCCTGCTACTCTAGTATAGCTTGCTACAAAATTAAAATCCTTTTTCAGTCAATTTCTGAAGTATTTGTCTTAACTTTTCTAGATCCCACTATGGAATCAAAAGGCTAGCAAAAGAGCTGATGGGGTGATTCTATGGGATTATCATGTAATTTGCATTCAGGTATTGCCTAAATTGTATTTTCTTTCATTGTTGTGGGGGCTAGTTTGCTAGGTAACTAGGTTGCGAAAGCAGTTTATTTTAATATATAAATTTCTTACTATAGGGGTCATTTGTCATACTTTTGTTCTGATTGGCATTACAGATAAAACAAGGAGATGTTCCTCCACTAGTATGGGACTTAGATTCAACCCTTCCTTTTCCTTCACCTCTACCCTCATACGTGTCTGAAACAATACGACCGTCTTTTCAACTTTTTTCTGATTATAACAGGCAAGACACTTTCTGTTTTATCTGCCATTTTGTTCTGTTCTAATGGGTATTTTGGTGCTTTATAGTTTTTTTGTTTATATTTCTAACTTGCAGTTGATAGAAATGCAAGTCCATGCTTTCTATGTGTCACATGATATTAGCTACTGGCCACATAGTTCTTTTAAGAAATTAAGTCTATATATGCTGGGGTTGGTGATAGTGGAGTTATTAGTTTTATCAACATGGGTGGAAGACACAATTATGATCTTCATACTACATGTTTACTTCTTCTTGTCCTCCTGTTATTTCTTTTCCCTGAATGTTTTTCAAGTATAAAGATGTTTTGAAATCTTAGTAGTAATGCTGTTATTAATTTTTCTTTTTCTTTTGTTTCTAACTAGATTTTTTTAATCCATGTGTCAAGTATGTGACAAGGTGCTCAGTGTTTTATCCCTAATTGTCATGTGCGGTGAAGTCCATGCATTTTGTTGTCCCTATTATTTGAAGAAGTAATAATTAAAATGTCATTATAATGAATTAAAGATTATGAATTAGCTTCCTCATTTAAACACCTTTTTTAGGTTGTCAGGAATGGTGATTAGTAAGGCATCCTTTATATTGTGTGTGAATTTTATTTTTTAATAAAAGAAGAAATTTCACTAAAGAGTGAAGAGAATACATCTAAAGAGGAGGATAAGAAGTCCTTGAAAATAGAGAATTTTGAGTTTTAGCAGATACCCCATCTTCTGTATAGACATGCCCCAAATACTTTAATCATCTCTACTCAATTGCTTGAAACACTCTATTGTTGGGAATCAACACTCATGCTGCTTGATTGTGGCTAAGAGACATGATGAAAGGCTTTAGTTTTCAGGGATCTGATAAATCAGAATAGGCAAAAGAGAAAATAATCTGTTATCACATGTATCTTCCTAGAGAAGATGCTAAAACCATAATATCCAGGACTTATGAGAGCTTAATACCTCCCAGACAAACAAAGTATGACTTACAAAATTGCAAATGCTACGGAAGCCAGTGTCGGTGGCAGTGGCTGGAAGACAACTACAATAGATACAAGCTTTTGCCCAACTCCTTGAGAAGGTTAAGGTTTAGGGTTATGAAGTGAGGACATTTAGGAGAAGAAATAGAAGAGAACAAAAATATTATTAGAATCTCCTGAGTCAACTATCCATGAATGTTGACTTTCCATGGATTGTGAGATGCAGGTTGTTGACAAACTGAGATGTGTGAAAGATTGTACTTAGCTGTTGGATTTTAATCTTAAATATTCTTGATATTCTTCAGTATAAGACTTTAGTTCAACTCTTTCGAATTTGGAGATATTTGTTGTCTTATTAGGAAAGTCATGCAAAGAGAAACAATTTTATAAAGTATGAATTTTGAAGCTATAGAATTTTGAAGATTTTTACCTTTAAGAGTTGGAACATAGGGGTTGTGTTATTAGGCTTTCCATTGATGGGACTTCTTAACCAGTTAAAATTTGATCTCGAATATGATCAAAATTTGGATTCATGGAACAAAGAATCATGGCCATGTATTACTTGTCTAAATTTTGCTTGATTTCTTCCTCCGAGTCAGAAGAACATCTTTAACTCCTGGACAACAAATTAACCTTCAACAATGAAAGATGTCATATCATGATCTATCTATTTGAGAGATGGCAATTCATGGGCAAAATTATAAAGTCTTAGATTGTCATTTGCAAAGATGCTCTGAGCCTTCTTCCAAAAGAATTTACATGTTTTGAATGTTCCGAGAGTCCCCAATATATTAGGTTCCACAAATTGCCACAACAAACCACAAAGTTGGAAGTTCTGCGTCTTCCATTGTTCAGCAATTGATGATTTTTCCCTACCATCTTTTTCTGAATAATCTTAAAAATCTAGGCCAAAAAACCAAACTTCAATAGAAGCATATCAAGATAAATAATTTTACCATTAATATTTTTTAGAGTAATTGTTGGAGACCGAAAAAGTGAGTAGGCAGGTCCAGTGTAAACCCAAAAACCGAAAAAAATGAAGCCCCCTAGGTCAGGGTTGGTCAGGGTTGGAGCACAGACAAAAGAAGCCGATGAAATTGATGGAGGTGGTGTGATGATGTTCCGTTGATAGGAAGGGGGCGTGTAGAATGCTTGTGCTTGACTGAGTTGCTCAAGCGAAGTGTGAGGGAGAAAACATAGCTATAGTGAGATCAACCAACATGAAAAAGTATATATGAGGAATAGAGCTTGAGGGTTCTTAACTTAGATCTCTTTAATGATTCAGATTCATATATATATATATATATATGTATATATGTATGTATATATGTATATACATACATCATTGGCTTACCACAAAAGCTTAAGGAAAGAGAAATTTCCGTGGGATTCTATATGGATACAAAACAAAACAACTTTTGCTCATAAAATATTATACTATTCTAACACAAATTGTGTTTAAAAACCTTTTCTAAGGATGTCAAAAACGTTTTATATCATGTCAATATTTGTTTGTCCATCATATTGTGACATGTCACCTGTAACTTTATGTATAAACTTTGCTTTCATTAGGCGTGTTTCCTCAATTTTGTAGGTGAAATAATGTATTGATCATCGATAATGATGTATAGTTGGATATCAAAGTGAAGCATATAAATTGTTTCTTATGTTATTCCAGATTATTCAGAGTAGTGCATGCTCCAATATTTCTTCGTAGTTTTGCATCTGATAGAAGGCATATGAAAGATTCTGGTGGAAAGTGGGTTGAAGAACCTCCTCCACACGAGCCTATAGTTGCAGAAGGTAATGACTGGGAAATTTCTATAGGAAATTGGACTTGTTTGGCTTTGACATAGACAGATCATTATGTTATATATCACATAATAAAGTGAAATATATGAAATGCAGAAAACTACTTTCAAAGCTTTCTGTGAAAAAAAGAGCAGTATGCCATATTTTGTAGTTAATAGTGAAAAAAAGATGGAAATATTTTATCGGACCAAACATGTATTAGCTGGAACATGTTAATGTGAATTTCGCCAAGTCACTTCAGTTGTCCAATTAAGTGATTAACATGCATCATTTTTCTATTAACAAGAAAAGTCAAGGATTGCAAGCTGTCGAACAACTTTTAATATTGGATCACACAACTATTCGGTAGTTCTTTTGTGAAAGAATCTCTGCTATTAATAGCACGAGCTACGTTTATACACTTGATCTAATGGATCTATTTCTCTACTTTTACAGTATCTTCATCCTTGCATTTGCTGATAAAAAAAAATCTTCATCCTTTGCAGATGGAACAGTGCACAACCTGAATGAATACATTAACATGTCTGTTGCTGATGCTATTACGGATGTTACAATCAGTTCAGTCAAAGATGTAATTTTTACCCAGAAAAATGGTGTGGTGATAAAGGATAATCAGCTTGAGGAATTCATTTGTCAGTTATCTTCTTTAGAATAGCACCATTCATATTGCTTTCTGGTTTGTATATGTTCAGCTGCCATCCAAGATACTGTCAAATATTGTCTCCCGTTTAATGGGTGTTGTAAAAAATGCTTCTTTTGAAGGTGTCTTTCTGAGAGTGGTGTGCAAGGAATGGAAGTTTAAGCTCCATGTTGTTTTTCAGGAGCTGAACACATTTTTCGCTGTAATTCGTCATTCATAACCTTGGTTTATTACTATATGGGCGATGTGTTATTTTAGAACTGGTATGGAGAATGTTTTGTAATCTGAACGGTTACTGAGAATATTCAGTTGTGGAAAGACTACATTGTCTTATTGAATTTTACTAATAAAATAAATCTTAGTTCTTTATATAATTTTTTTTACATAAATAAATAGTTTGGTTAGTGGTGATACTAGTAATAAGCTATTATATTCTCTCAAGTCTCCATGTAAACATAAAATATTGACTTAAGATTTAAATCTGTTAAATTTGGGTGTTCAAAATAATTTATTTTTTTCTAAGTATCTTGTCATTTAACTTTATTGTCAATGAGGTGTAAATTTTAGTTTTATCTTCTTGTGTCTAATTTGTTAATTATCTTGATTTTTTCTAGAGAAATAGTGAGTTCATTAATGAATCGGAGATAAGAAGACTGAAATAATAATCATGTATTTAACAAAAATCATACTGCAGATACAAAAAGTATTTTAAGAGACTGAAGTAGATTGGAAATGATTATGAAAGCATAAAATTCATTCATTCCTTGTATTCGAACTAACATAATCATTATGTTACACTGGTTAAATTATTATTAAATTTCCTTAATTTTTGCACTCACTCATTCTAGTATCAGTCTAGGTCTAAAAGAACGGATTCCTACTAATTGAGGGCTAAGAAAACCATTTTTTTTCCACAGACAACGTCAATGTTCTGATCTTAAGTCTGTTGAGGTAGCATTGCTAGGAACCATCACTGCATCTGAGGTATTGTCCGTTTTGAAGTTCAAAGTTTTATTACAATTTTATTCTTAAAAAACGTATCGATTGAAGTTCAAAGTTTTATTACGATTTTATCTTTAAAATGCGTAACAAAAATTAAGAAAAGAATATATTTATAAACTAATCTTTACATTGACTCTAAGCATAAATATATTGAACGTATTGGAAATCTTGGATAAAAATCAATGAATCTATTATTAAATTGATGTGATTATAGAAAAATGTGTTAGGGAGAAGGTTTATTTGGACAATGTTAAACTTGAATTTTCAAATACAGGGGGAAAAAGACAAGAACAAAAAGGACGAGAAGCAATAGAAGGTACCATATGTTCATGGCAATCTGTGGTAACAAAATCGGAAGCGTAACACTTGTACGAAACTTGTTCCCATTTGGCATCCCAAACAAAATATCAAACTCTCATTTTCAACGAGAGACACAAACTCAAAAAGTAAGAATCTCTGTGCAAGAAAAAGGCCTTAAAATCTCACTCACACTTTCTCTCTCATCATCGTCTTCCATGGCCCCTCTTAATCCACTTTTGCGAAATCCAAATCCACCAATCACAGTTCAAGAAACTCCATCTAATAAGCTAATGATAGATATAGCTAAAGAGAAAGAGTGTGATGCCCACGCAGACACATTCACTGTGACACTAAACCTCTAAAAACAACCATTGACTAAAAAAAGACTTATAATGTGCCACGTGGTTCTAACTCTCACCACTAACTGAATAAACCGTTAACATTCGCGGGCTCCTCTTCTCTCTCTTAGCCTCCACACAAACCAAATAAAAACTCATAGCCATAAGAAGGAAAGGAAAGAAGAGGAAGAAGAAAATACACTTTGAGCTGAGTTTTGATCATAAAGGCACATCTTTTGGCTTAAGAAAAAGTGTACTAGTTCCTCTCAAATTTCCCATTTCATTCTTTTAACTAGTGATTAACTTGGAAACAGAAGTTCCTTTTCTTTTTCTTTTTCCTTTTTTGCTCTCTCTATTTTGGGTTTGTACATGATCAATGGCTTCTTTAGTGTCTTCTCCATTTACCTTACCCAGTTCTAAGGTTGACCAACTTTCTTCTCTAGCCCAAAGACACCTTTTTCTTCATTCTTTCCTTCCCAAGAAGACCAATTTTTATGGCAGCAGCTCAAAGGCTTCCCTGGGAGTGAAATGTGCTGTGATTGGCAATGGTCTTTTCACTCAAACCACCCCAGAAGTGCGTAGGATAGTTCCTGAGAAGAACCAAAGCCTCCCAACAGTTAAAATTGTGTATGTTGTGCTTGAAGCACAGTACCAATCATCTCTCTCTGCTGCCGTTAGAACTCTCAACAGCAACAACAAAGGTGCTGCTTTTGAAGTTGTGGGGTACTTGGTGGAGGAGCTTCGAGACGCATCCACTTACGAGACCTTCTGCAAGGACTTGGAAGATGCCAACATTTTCATTGGGTCACTGATTTTTGTGGAGGAGCTTGCCCTCAAGGTTAAGGCTGCTGTAGAGAAGGAAAGGGACAGGCTTGATGCAGTTTTGGTGTTCCCATCAATGCCTGAGGTGATGAGGCTGAACAAATTGGGGTCTTTCAGCATGTCTCAGCTTGGACAATCCAAGAGCCCCTTTTTCCAGCTCTTCAAGAAGAAGAAGCAGTCTTCAGCTGGGTTTGCTGACAGCATGTTGAAGCTGGTTAGGACTTTGCCAAAGGTGTTGAAGTACTTGCCAAGTGATAAGGCTCAGGATGCCAGGCTTTACATTCTGAGTCTGCAGTTTTGGCTTGGTGGATCACCTGATAATTTGCAAAACTTCCTCAAGATGATTTCGGGGTCTTATGTTCCGGCGTTGAAAGGGACAAAGATGGAGTACTCGGAGCCGGTTTTGTACTTGGACAGTGGAATTTGGCACCCTCTGGCTCCTTGTATGTATGATGATGTAAAGGAGTATTTGAATTGGTATGGAACCAGAAGGGATGCAAATGAGATGATAAAGAGTCCAAATGCGCCTGTAATTGGTTTGATTTTGCAGAGGAGCCACATTGTGACTGGGGATGATGGTCACTATGTGGCTGTGATCATGGAGCTTGAGGCCAAAGGTGCTAAGGTTATTCCAATTTTCGCTGGCGGGCTTGACTTTTCGGGGCCAGTGGAGAGGTTCTTGATTGATCCAATCACTAAGAAACCATTTGTGAATTCTGTTGTGTCACTTACTGGCTTTGCGCTTGTTGGAGGCCCTGCAAGGCAGGACCATCCAAGGGCAGTTGAGGCTTTGATGAAGCTAGATGTTCCTTACATTGTTGCAGTACCATTGGTGTTCCAAACAACAGAAGAGTGGCTGAACAGTACTTTGGGTTTGCATCCTATTCAGGTTGCTCTTCAAGTTGCCCTGCCAGAGCTAGATGGGGGCATGGAGCCTATAGTTTTTGCTGGTCGAGATCCTAAAACAGGTATTAAGAATAAAGATTCTTTCTTTTCTTTTTTTAGCTCCACCTGTCTGTAGAAGATACTTCGACGCTCAAGTCAGTAAGAACATAAAATATAGTGAGTATAGTGTAAAATATGAGTTAGGATTACTGCCTGTGAGTTGTTGTCTGTTGTTCCCTGTCTCAGTCTTAGTTGCCTCTTTATTCGAGTGACTGTTGTTTGAATAAAGATTCTTTCTTTCGAACTATTAAATTAACATTTTTTAGTTTGTGCTTGCTCATGCTTTTAGAAACATGTTTATCCAGTAAGTTTGCAATTTTGCTTGACAAGATTCACTATTGTTTGTTGTCTAATTGATTACATGTTTTCAGGAAAATCTCATGCTCTTCACAAGAGAGTGGAGCAGCTCTGCACCAGGGCAATAAAATGGGCTGAATTGAAAAGGAAAACAAAGGTATTTCGCAATTCTTAGTCACCATAAAAGTCAAATTTGCTGTTACAGTGAAATTTTAACTGAGCCTGCAAGATTCTGTGACATCTAACTGACAACCATCATGTTAACAACCTTTTCTTTAACAGAAAATATGAGGCTTGGAAGAGCAAAAATGATATTTAATTTGACCTGAATGAATGAGTATGTTGTAGCAGTCTAATTTTCATAATCTCATTAGTAACGAGGGATATCTGAAACGGAAGAAGAGACAGATAGAGAAAGGATTTACTGTAAATGAAAGGAAATGTCTGTTGTACAAGTTCCATCATTAAATCTCCTTCTTCCCTTTTTGTGAATGGAACTTTAATTATTTTGCCCAATATGCCTGTTTGGTTACCAGCTAAAATCACAGCACATGTTTGTTTCAGTATGATTGCAATTAATTTGGACACACTCTAATCACATTCAACGGACTAAAATCTATAGTAGTTGGAATTAGCAAAACATTTTCTTTTTGACATTTTATATTGTGGACTAATATTATGTTCATTGCATTCTTACCCTTTTCTTCATTTGCTATAGGAATGTATTTGATCCCCTTCTTTCATGTGTATTCATTATGAGGTTTTGTTTTTCACTGGTCTCAAAAAATCCAGTATTCTTATTTTTCCTCATTTCTCCTTGTGTAGTCTCTTCAACTTGTATGCATTTACGGAATTGTAAATCAAACTTAAGTTAATTTCCTAGTTGAATTTACAACATATTCTCATTTGATTTCTTGGAGAAGTTTGTAAATTTTCTTGATGAACTTTTTTACTCCCACAGGAAGAGAAGAAACTGGCAATCACTGTCTTCAGTTTCCCACCAGACAAAGGCAATGTAGGAACTGCAGCCTACCTTAACGTCTTCTCCTCCATTTTCTCTGTTCTAAAAGATCTTCAAAGAGATGGATACAATGTTGAGGGACTTCCAGAAACTTCAGAAGCTTTGATTGAAGAAGTAATACATGACAAAGAAGCACAATTCAGCAGCCCAAATCTGAACGTTGCATACAAAATGAATGTCCGAGAATACCAAAGTCTAACTCCGTATGCCACAGCATTAGAAGAAAACTGGGGAAAAGCTCCTGGGAATCTAAATTCAGATGGAGAGAATCTATTGGTTTATGGGAAACAATATGGTAATGTATTCATAGGTGTTCAACCCACATTTGGATATGAAGGTGATCCTATGCGGTTGCTTTTCTCCAAATCTGCAAGTCCTCATCATGGATTTGCAGCATATTACTCTTTTGTTGAGAAGATTTTCAAAGCTGATGCTGTTCTTCACTTTGGAACACATGGTTCCCTTGAATTCATGCCTGGAAAGCAGGTGGGAATGAGTGATGCATGTTATCCAGACAGTCTGATTGGGAACATTCCCAATGTCTATTACTATGCTGCAAACAACCCTTCTGAGGCTACCATTGCAAAACGTAGGAGCTATGCAAATACCATTAGCTATCTGACTCCTCCAGCAGAAAATGCAGGACTCTACAAAGGTCTTAAGCAATTAAGTGAGCTCATCTCCTCATACCAGTCCCTCAAAGACACTGGTCGTGGACCACAGATTGTTAGCTCAATTATAAGCACAGCTAAACAGTGTAATCTTGACAAGGATGTGGAACTTCCAGATGAGAGTGAAGAGATCCCTGCCAAAGACAGAGACCTTGTGGTTGGAAAAGTGTATGCCAAGATCATGGAGATTGAGTCACGCCTGTTGCCTTGTGGACTGCATGTCATCGGGGAGCCACCCTCAGCCTTGGAAGCAGTTGCAACACTAGTGAACATAGCAGCACTTGATCGTCCTGAAGATGGTATTTCCTCTTTCCCATCTATACTAGCTGAGACTGTTGGAAGAAGCATAGAGGAAGTTTATAGAGGGAGTGACAAAGGAATACTAAAGGATGTAGAGCTTCTTCGGCAGATAACTGAAGCTTCACGTGGAGCAATCACTTCTTTTGTGGAGCGAACTACTAATAAGAAGGGTCAAGTGGTTGATGTAGCTGATAAACTCACCTCAATTCTTGGATTTGGCATAAATGAACCATGGGTTGATTACTTGTCAAACACCAAATTTTACCGAGCTGATAGGGAAAAGCTCAGAACTTTGTTCATGTTCTTGGGAGAATGTTTGAAGTTGGTTGTGGCTGACAATGAATTGGGAAGTTTGAAACAAGCCTTGGAGGGTAAGTATGTGGAGCCAGGACCTGGTGGTGATCCAATTAGAAATCCTAAAGTTTTACCAACAGGGAAGAATATTCATGCACTGGACCCACAATCTATTCCCACTACAGCAGCAATGCAAAGTGCCAAAATAGTGGTGGATAGATTGATTGAGAGGCAAAAAGCTGAAAATGGGGGAAAGTATCCTGAGACCATTGCACTTGTATTGTGGGGAACAGATAATATTAAGACATATGGAGAGTCCTTGGCTCAGGTCTTGTGGATGATCGGTGTGACACCTGTAGCTGATACATTTGGAAGGGTCAATCGAGTGGAACCTGTAAGTCTCGAAGAGCTTGGAAGGCCAAGGATTGATGTTGTTGTTAATTGCTCAGGAGTATTCAGGGACCTTTTCATCAATCAGGTATCACTTCTTTACCTTCTTATCCTAAAATGGACCTTTACTCCATGGATCTGCTCATATTCTATATTTTTCTTTTTTCCCTTTAGATGAATCTTCTGGATAGAGCGGTGAAGATGGTTGCTGAATTGGATGAACCAGCAGAGCAAAACTTTGTGAAGAAGCATGCACTAGAACAAGCTGAAGCCCTTGGGATCGACATTAGAGAAGCAGCAACAAGGGTGTTCTCCAATGCATCAGGATCCTACTCCTCAAACATAAACCTGGCAGTGGAGAACTCTTCATGGAACGATGAGAAGCAGCTCCAGGACATGTACCTTAGCCGAAAGTCTTTCGCTTTTGATTGTGATGCGCCTGGTGCAGGCATGACTGAAAAGAGAAAGGTCTTTGAGATGGCTCTGAGCACAGCAGATGCCACATTCCAAAACCTTGACTCTTCAGAAATCTCCCTCACTGATGTCAGTCATTACTTTGACTCAGATCCAACAAACCTGGTTCAAAATCTAAGGAAAGATGGGAAGAAGCCAAGTGCATACATTGCTGATACAACCACTGCTAATGCTCAGGTGAAAATTGTTACATAAATATCCATCCTATTTACATTATAGCCTGTTTGGACAAACTTCTCCATAAAGAGTTCTGGGAGAAAGAAAAACAAGTGAAGGGCTTCTCCATAAGTTAAAAAATTATAAGTTATATAGGAAATTTTTACAGATAGCTTATGCAGATGTTCATTTGATTTTTTCTTCATACTTTTCTGTCATGGAAGTCTTTATAGAGAAAGTCCAAACACTAGGAATGTCAATGGTTTCCATTTGACCTTTTTGGGGCCTTCCTTTGCAGGTGCGTACCCTCTCCGAGACTGTTCGACTTGATGCAAGAACCAAGCTATTGAACCCCAAGTGGTATGAAGGCATGTTGTCTAGTGGATATGAGGGTGTTCGTGAAATTGAGAAGAGGCTCACTAACACAGTTGGATGGAGTGCAACTTCAGGCCAAGTTGACAACTGGGTGTATGAAGAAGCCAACACAACTTTCATTCAAGATGAGGAAATGCTGAAGAAGCTAATGAGCACAAATCCAAACTCCTTTAGGAAGCTGGTGCAGACATTCTTGGAAGCCAATGGACGAGGTTACTGGGAGACTACAGAAGAAAACATTGACAAGCTCAGGCAGTTGTACTCAGAAGTTGAAGACAAAATTGAAGGCATTGATCGTTGAAGTCATGATTGAGATGAAATGCAGAGACATTTGCATGCCTTCTTTGTCTCTGGAGCTTCTTTCCCACACTGAATTGAAAGTTTTTGCCAATGCTTTCCTTTTAATGTGATTTTGCTCCTTTCTTCTTTTTCCCCTGCTGTGATTTTAATCATTTTCAGGGATCATGCTCCTTTGTGCAGTTGCAAACGCCAAACCAACATGTCAAATATAGCTTTCAATTTAAAATATAGAGAATGATTCCAATATATGGATTGCTCATGTTATAATAAAATTGTGTAAAACTGAGATTGATAATAAGTACAAACTTAATGAACATAACTACAGTAGAAGTCAAATACTCTTATTTTTGGTTAATGATGGGAAAACAGAACTCAAGTACTCCTTCCAATATTTGTAATCAAGAAAATTAGTTAGTTTGTTAATTGTATTCTCATTATTTATCATTAGCTTGTTGTAGGAGATGTGAATGATTAATTCTGAGTATAAAAAAAACTAAGCCAAACATACATTCTAGAATAGAGAAAAAAAATCATTATTTTACTTTTGAGTATATATATACATATACACAACTGCTTCAATAGGGTAAGCACCTCATTGATATTCACCTTTTCTCCTTACTAGTTTATATTACTTTTATATCACTTATCATACCTACACTTCTTTTATCTCTTTCTTTATTTTTGTTACATGCACTTACCTCTATCCCACATTCTTATAATACAATCTGGATATCTTATGAATAAATTAGTTGATAATTGTTTAAATATAAGGTCTAACTACTTTATTATATCTTCAATATGTCATCCTCTTGATCAAGACCAATATCAAGATTATTGAAAGATGTTTTGATGATAAAAAGCTTAGATTATTGAAAAGTTTTTCCTTCAAAACGTTTTGATGATAAAGAAACTAAATTTGTATTATGTCTTATAACTTGCTTGAAGGTGCAAATCATGCATGTTAGGAAAGATTTCATCTAAATTAAGTAGCAAGAATAATCGTTGCCTTGACATAATCTTTAAGTATTTTCAAAAATAATTTAAAAAGACTTCATGAATATTTTAATCAATTATTTTTTATAACAATCAATTATTTTAAATTAGATAATGTATTAAGATATGTGTCTTTTGAGACCACAAACTCACATAAGAACAGATTGACGAAATTGCAAATGGGTTTGAACAAAGCAAGCAGAAGTTCATTTGGGTTTTTGAGAGGGCAATTTCTCCCTCCACCATATGCAACCAATCTTCTATTTAAAATGATAAAAATGTCTTTTTTAAATGACGAAAATAACTTTATATAAAAAGGAGGGTGTAAATAAAAATTATTTTCAAAATCTTTTATCCATAAATATTTTGGATTTGGATTTCCGGAAGACACTTTTGAATTCCAAATTTTTTTAATGTATTTTTAGTTTTGTGATCTAGATATTTTTTTTCCATAGTGTATTTTATATTTTTGAATTATATTTACTATTCTAAATTTTTAAATCCGAAATAAGGGTAATTTTGGAAGTTTGAAAAAATGATAGGGTGTGTAGGTTAGAATTGATATGGTGCTTCTTGATAGATGTCAAAAGTAGACATTGTGAAGCAAAAAAGGCATGAGCTTTTAGGGATATTTCTCCCAACACCATATATTTTTTTATATGCACTCACGTATCTTTTAAATCCAACTTTGCTCTTGTCATATATTTGCTTATGGATGTCAATATGGAAGTCACATATTTGTCTATGGATATTGACATCTGAAAGTGTCAATTTTACCTACGGATATTAACATCCTGAAATGTGAGTTTTGCCTACGAATATTGGTATCCAAAACTGTCATGGTTGCCTACGGATATTTTCATTCAGAACTAGCACTCTTTAACTACGAACATATTTATCCGAAATGCATAATCATGCTTCTGGATATACAGATCCAGAAGCCAATCATTCTCAACTCTTTTTTTTTTTGCAGTGTGATGATTGTGGTACCTAATAACAAACACATTCTGGATATGCTCATCCGGCACTCATATGGATATTAATATTCGAAACTAACCAAGAAAAACATTCATCCGGACATAGCATCTGACACTCAACCAGATATTCACATATGAAACTCGTAACATAACAAATATAAATATCTAGAACCCACAAGAAACGCAGAAACTAATTGTTTTACGACCCGTCTCCTTCTTCGGTGTTTTCTCGCTATGCCTCCGCTCTCTGTCACCGTCAAAGTGCTTCAAAAACGATGTTGGAACGATGACTTCGTGTGTGTTTGACTCAATGTCTGAAAGAATAAACTCTAAACCCTAAACGCGCATTGTGCTTGGTTGTTGGGTGCAATTAAGTGTAACCTATTTTTCACTTTATTAAGTGTATTTTAGTCATTTCACATGTAGATGTTGGGTGCTGGTACAAAAGTGATATGATGTTGGGAGAATCTGCCAGCTTTCAGATAGGTTTGAGGAGACAGTTGAAGGCATGGGGCTTGTTGTGGGGGAGTGGGCACCCAAATTGGAAATTCTGCTCCACTTTTCATCAGGGTGCTTTATGAATCATTATGGATGGAACTCTGCTTAGAGAGTATCACCAATGGATGCATGGCCTATGCACTCTGAGCAGTCAAGAAACACAGTTTTGAAGACAGGTGATCAAGGTTGGTTTGGTTGTGAAGAATGGGTACAAAAGAATGCTTTGGTTCGTGCTTCGGTTGTTGAAAATGCTGTCGGCAGATCGAGGGAAAGAAAGGTGATGAAATGAGAGAGAGCATTGAACCTTAAAATGTCATCAATAGGTCCATGGATGAAGGTGGAGTTTCTCGCATGAAAATGGATTATTTCATGCTCACATCATCAATAAATAGCTTTATCAACTGATATTAGTGTGCTTCCTGGTTGAATATGACAGAATGTAACGGTTCATGTAGGTAGTGCAAAACATATGATCGGCATGCTAAGACATTTTGCAGAGTTCTTGTTTAGATGTAGTATATCAGACACCCTTCAAGTTGATGCGAAAAAAGAATCTCTTAATGGAGAGCTTGCATTGCAATATTGAATACAAATACATTTTCATTTCATTTTTCACAAAAGAGAAGGGGAAAAAATAAGGAATGATACATTTTTCTGTGGAAGAAATCTACACAATAAAGGGGAGGGGAAAAGAGAAGGGTTAAAAACCCACCCAAGAAACAAAAATACTGTGTAACACTGTTTTTGATTAAAAAGAGATCGTGAAGGAGTGCTATTCAAGTGTTACATGTTTCTTGCGTCCTCTCTGGTCATGTAGTATCAAGAAGAAAGAGTTCAACTTTCAAACTAACTCCATAAGAAGTGGATCCCCTTCTGCCATTATTCTGATAAGCTTTATAAAGTCTTGCTCACTCGATACGCTCCATGGATGAACAGCAGGGACTTTGGCCGAATAAAGAGTGGAGGAATTAGCAGGAGGATTTTGCTTGTAGATCATTGAATCAAGAACAGGGTCAAAATTCTGAGGAGAATCTAGGGAGACAAAGAACATAGGTATTGCAACCTTCTGATGGATCTCCAGATTGCCCACAAGGCTAACAAGCTCAACAAAATCACTGACAAGGCGCTGAGGAACATAAAACACCTCAGAACTGCATAATAAAAGGTTCTTGTCATTGTCACTTGTTTCTTTGTAACTGACTTGAAAGTGAGCTGGCATCGTGCTAACAATCTTCTGTACCATGCTTGCTTGTTGTGATAACCAATCAGAGCTATCACCATTGGTTATTACAGAAGACCAAGACTCCGACACCTGAATCCCAGTAACTTTGTTAATGGTCAGAGAGAAAAGAGCTACACCACCTTTTAAAGTAAATTGACTAAGAGTAGGAGAAATAGCATGAACAAAAGACATTAAAACATGGATTCAATTCTGATCAAGTTAATGGCATAAAAGTATGTTAGAATTTGAATATAATATCACAAACAGTATGTTAGAATAATAGTGTCCAACAAATGAAAAACTTCACAGTATCAATAAATTAAAGAGTAAATAATCGTCACAGTCCTTAACTGTAAGTGTTGGTCACTTTAGTATTTGACTATACAAAATCCTTCCTTTCTAGTACTTTACTTGATAAAAAGTCATTTGTTTCTTCTTTTCCACAGTCATTTACACTAAACCAAACAGACCTAAAGTAAATGATGTTTGTGTCAAGAACTAAGGGTCTGTTTGTGTAAACATTTCCATAAACAATTTTAAGAGATGAAAATAAGAAGAAAAAAACGAATAAACTTCTCAAGCTAAAACTAACTTATACATGAGGAAATAAATCTAATTTTCAAGAGGCTAATGAAAAGTTCCTTGAAACAGACCAATGCTTACTATTTTACAGATTAGAATGAGGTTTGCTACTCCAGATTAAAACTGTTTTCTTAAAATATTTGCACATGCATTCGTAATAAGGGTCAATAAGCTCTTACAATATCAATTTTGGGAGGATTTAGTACGGGTAGAATTTCAATCATGCAAAAATAAGAGTCCACACTTGGGGTGAGAGGAACAAAACAACAATACCTTATTAGTGATCCACAGTTTAGTTTTATCTGCTTGTAGTAAGTTCCAGTAATTAAGAATGGTATTATCCTGTACGAACAAAAATCCTTCTGCACTGCTAAACTGATCAAAAATTTTGGGCATGTACCTGAACCAAACAGTCCAATATTTAACAGTCAATCTCTTTTCAAATTCTCATATGATTAACTGAAAAAGTTTAAAGAGTTAGAAACAAATGCTTCACAGTGTAGAGCAAGTAATATTTCTAACTTTCCTCTTCCAAAAGCTTCCATTGCTACACAGGCTACAAAACATCTCTCACACTAATACTAACATGTTTAAAGTGAAGGAAAGTTCTGTTCTGCTTTGATATAAGCAATTTATCTGTATGTTACTTCACCAAACAGCCAATGACCCAAAGCAATTACTTGAGATGATTTCATTTCTTTTTAACAAACTTCAGTCTTTTATTGCCACTCAATCCTTACTCTTAGTGATAAAAGAGAACCATCTCAGGTAATCGTGAAAGGCCAATATACAGATTCAGAATATTGGACAAAATACAAGACACCAATTATAATTTAACAGTAGGGAGAAAAGTAAAACATAACCAGACTTACCTGTATGCATAGTCCAAATGACCCTCCTCTACAACAAGATCTACATCCTTCTTTTCTGACAAAATAACTACAGATCTGAATATCCTTCCATAAAGCAACCTCCATTCAAGGGCGGTTCGTTCCACCGGTCCATTGCAATGCATTATAAGCACAACATTCCCGAAAGTTTTCCTCCATCTGATCAAATTAGCAATCTCATAATTCACAGATCCTGTTTCTTCAACGCCAAGATGCACTGATGGCAACTTTTGTGGTACAAACTCTTTGCGATCTCCATGACCAATATTTGGCCTTGGCCGTCCCAACTCCAACGACATCAACCTCGGCTGCTGATACCCAACAGCCAACAAATCCTGCAGCCAAGCAGCAGTAAGCTTCACATCCTTCTCAGTCCAAAATCCCTCCTCTGCCATTTCAAAGCTCAAATCCAAAATCTTCTCAAACAACCTATGCTTATCCGACCGCCACAAAACCAAATAATCAATCAACCTTCCAACATTCACATGAAGATCCTTCTCTTCTGAAAAGGGATAAGCCTCAATCCTGTCATACCTATGGACCGTTGGAGGGTAAACCGCAACATACCCACCAACTTCCCAAAGCAGCCTCTGCCCCCAGTAACCCCTCAACACATCAGAAGCCATCGTGCTGACTGACACCGGTAGCATCAAGGCCCAGAACGCTGGTGAATGGTACATCGTGTTAAAAGAATTCACCGGCACCATCACACCTTGCGGCAGCGCCACCTTCGGCGCATGTTCATCGAACCTCACATCAAACGCCTCCAAAGTGGACTTCCGGGTGAAGTAAAACACTGAATCTACATCCGGCAGGCCATTTGAAATCCCCTGCTGAATAAACTGCTTCCCTCCAAAAACCTGAGTGTAAAACTCCTCATGCCCAATCTCCCCTACATTCTCCAAAGGCAACCCTCTAGGCCAAACCGAACGCTGCCCAAAATGCACATAAGGGTTCACAACGGTTCGATTCGGGTTATCGTGACTGTACTGCAACAAAACCTCTTGCCTAGCACCTTCCCCTACTAACTCCACATCAAAATGCTTACCCAAATCATCATCTATCACCTCCCCTCTATCATCAGCGTCAAAAATCTTCTTAGCACCATGCTGAATCGCAAACAAATAACCCACACTCTTTCTAACATACGAATCATAAGGAAGGTAATCCACAACCCTAAACCCCAAATTGACCTGTTCCTCCAGGGACAAAAAGATCGCACCTTTCAGGCTCCAATCCGACGGCGTTTTCGACCCACCAACCGCCACCACCTGCCACCCCTTTAGCTTCACAAGCCGCCTAAGCGCGTCGCTCGGGTACCCCAACACCGACACCACGATCCACTTCTCCGACCGGAAGTTCGCGAACTTCGAGGTCTTGTCCGCGATCGGCGCGATCGCGTTCCACTCCACGCGCGGGTACGCGATCCGCTCGAGCTCCTGCGCCTGCTTCTGGAAGCAGAGCAGCGCCGCAGTGTCGCCGACGTTGCGGAGGAAGAAAACGGCGGCGACGGTCACGACGAGGAGCACCACGGCCACGATCCTGACGAGGTTGTCAGAGACCCAGGCGGAGAAATCGAGGCTCTTGGTAGCAGCCAGCGCCGCCGTCCGCGTTTTGGGCTTCTGATTCAGTGATTTTGGAAGTACACGCTGATCTTGGACCATCATTGAGTTTGTTTGTTGAATTCAATCGAACCTTCCCCCGAATGTGCCTTCGTATTGACTTGAGCTAAACACCTTTCAACTCTTTCTTTTTCCTCTGAATTGAAACATAGAATGTTGCTGGTAAGTTTGTTCTGGGGTTGCGGTTTGGGAGTTTAAGTTTTGTTTAAGGTTGTGGTTGCCGACAGACAGGTATGTGTGTGTCGGTTCCTTAAGCTTCAATACAAGTGCAGGTAGTTTGGTAGAGTGGAATCTTCTTCTGGTTCAGTAGTAACATCTTCTTTTTTATTTTATTCATTTCTTATCCTTTTTTTTCTGTGGCTTGCTGTTGCAAAATGGACTCATTAGGTAATACTTTACGTTAGGGTATTCATTGGATTTGAAACTTCCTATTATAATGCTTTTCATTCATTATCAGATCTGCCATGTCAATACCTTTTCTAGATAACATCATCACATTTTCGCCAATTTAAATTTATATTTTTTCACTCATTGCTAAAATTCTTTTTAACATTTAGCATAACCACAAACTAACAAGGTGTTCTTACACCAATTTAGCACATGTTAACCCTTTATCAGTTCAATAAAGTGATTCCTTTATTACTTTTAATAACACTATGATATGATTCATAGATTTTTTATTAGCTTGAAAAATTAGTTTCTGTTGATCCAAAAATGAAAAATGGGTATGGTGGGCAGCTTAGTTAAGCAGTCTATTTCCATCCAATCAATGCTTTGCCATGAGCACTAACAAGTTTCCAAACAAGTGGCATGTGCCTATGACAAAGGCAAAAGCCTTTGATGTTGGATGTTTAGTTTGGAGAGGACTCAAATGCTATCAAGACATTCCATTAAACATCTTTTTTTATTTTTTATTTTGTATGTGTGATGCATATTTATTGATAAAAAAGTAATAAAAGATATTTAAAAGTGAATTATTATTTTGTGAATATTGACAAATTTGTATCTCATAAGAAACTTTCATTGAAATAAAAGTAATTTGATGGGATTCTCGGAATTAAGAACGTATAAAAATTTTAGGTTAAACAAATTTACATGTACATAAAAAGTTGTCAAAATGTAGATTCTTAGAAAACTTTACAGTTATAACATAACTTCTAAATAAGTTATTTGAGTGAACAATACATAAATATTTAACTTTTTTTTATTCAAAAAGTGATAAAATAACATTTCTAACATAATGATAAGAAAGTGATACAATATTCAAAAAGTGTATCAATAACATGGAGAATGTATTAAAAAGGAAGGTTAATTCTATCATATCCACCCAACATTTATTTCAAAAATTTCAAACTGTCTTTGTTACCTTTATTTAAAAAAAATAAAAATAGAGGAGCTCTTCTACTATGTTGGAGGTAGAGGTGGTGGTGGAGGTCAAGGTATTAGGTGTAGTGGAGTTATCTTTTTTAAGTAGACATTTCTGTTTTCGTGTGATGGTTGCAGTTGCAAATGGTTTGAAGCTGTTTTTGGATATCGAGATTTAGAGAGTGGTCTACGAATGTAAATATTCAAAGTATATAATTTATAATGAAAAACATTTTTGTGTGTCCAAATAAAACTGTGAATGATCATATATAAAAGACACATCTCAATTATGAACTTGCATATCCGAAACTGTCTTATTTGTGTTGTGAACATAAATATTAAGAAGGTTAAGGGCATATAGACATTTCATATGCAGATGTTGTCCATATCACAGTTGATTGGTATAGGAAGAATTAGCCAAAAATGAACTGTAGCAACAGATCATACGGATTTTTTTTAGAGTGGGCTAATTTTGGATAAAGCCCGTTAGAGGGTTGGATGATTGGGCCCAGATGTGCCCAGTGCAACTCATTGTAGGCTTCTTCTTCTTGCACCCCCATGTTTTTCTTCCTGCACCTCCACAATTTTAAATATTTCAACATTAATCTTGACCTATAATTTCAAAAGGGGCTACTGGATATCGAGATCCGGTAATATATTCCGGATTCATGAATCCGGAATTGATTAAATTGTGTTTTCCGGATGAGGGAATGTTCTGGAAGGTAAAAGGTCATAAATTGTTGTTTTCTGGAGTGCTGAATATGGAAGCCCAAATTGCATTACGGATTGGTGGATCCGGAATTGTTTTTTTGTGTTATGGATTCTTGAATCCGGAATGCATCACTTGCATTATGGATTTATGAATCTGGAATTGTTTTTTTGTGTTATGGATTCTTGAATCCGGAATGGTCTTTTTGAATTATGGATTGTTGGATATAAAATAATGTTGTTGACTTATGGATTCATGGATTCATGGATTCGAAATGCAATGATTTTGTTTCATTTTTTTTTTATTTGTAAAAGCATGGACAATATTGATGAATTTGAACAAGAATTATATGACGGGGTTGATCTGTGAGATGATGATGATATTGAGAAGTCATTATCCATGTTCTTCATGTTTTTCATCTTCATTAACATGTCTTCTTCTAACAGAGGTTGTGGGACGATCACCTTGTGAACCTCCTCCCCTAGTCTTCACCATTACTGTTCAATTACACCATTTAAGTTAAACCAAATTACAAACTAATAAATAAGATGTTGAACCAATACAAACAACAAATATAAAATTCTATTGAAACCAAAAGAAAAAAAAAAGCATGGTATCATTTCTACTAAACAAATATAAATAAACTATAGATCAAAAAAAATATTAAAAGAAGAAAAAAAGAAACTCATTGCAAATCATATTTGAAGATAGAAAAAATTCTTTTGATGAAGTTTTATATGTTGAAGAAAGGATGACCATAAAAACACAAATCCGAATCCACAAATTTGGAAGCTTCCCGGATTCACAAATTCGCAACCTTCCCGGATCCACAAATCCAAGATTTTACCGGAAGCAAAAATTTGAGATTTTACCGTATTTTGTGATCCAAAATTCTATCGGATTCTATAATCTGGAATGGAAGAAAACACTTACGGAAACAAAAATCTATAAAAAAAATCCGAAAGTAAAGAAATTTACTTACCTTTGTCAAAAGCACTCTAAATCACCAACAAAAAATGTGAGATTGAAGGAGAAGGATTTGGAGGTGTTGCACTGCTGCTAGAACATGAAAGCGTGCTGCTGCTGGAACATGAAAGACACGACTGTGCAAGAGAGCATCCTTGTCTGCACCTCTTTATGGTTTTTTTAGGTTAAGGATATTTTTGAAATTTTAAAAACTAATAAGGGCGATTTAGTCTTTTCATAAGAGTGTGGGATGCACGAAGAAAAATGTGGGGGTGCAGGAAGAAACTGCCCTCATTGTAAGAGACTGGTCTGTAAGTTTTTATTTGTTTAAAAATAATAAAAGTGATATTTTTAAACTGAAGATAATTGAGTAGATGAAATTTAATTA
>Ga0123341_1000218_pt1 | contig 30001 bp, 22 predicted proteins | sample Turbeapinknodule_FD_89959 | JGI IMG/M metagenome (GOLD analysis project Ga0123341, IMG submission 89959) | Root nodule microbial communities of legume samples collected from Mexico - Turtle bean Mexico pink nodule | ecosystem: Host-associated > Plants > Roots > Nodule | place: Mexico: Nepantla...
ACGCCCGCGCCGAACAAGCGCCGACCAGACCGCGGAGAGGTGGCAGAGTGGTCGAATGCACCGCACTCGAAATGCGGCATACCTGCAAGGGTATCGTGGGTTCAAATCCCACCCTCTCCGCCACTTGGAACTTGGACTCTAAGGTTTCCCCCGCGATCTTCCGATTTGTCTCAGTTAGGTGCCGCTTGCGAGCTGCAAAGCAACGTTCACGAGCGTCAGGCCAATTGATGGGCGCTCGTGAGTCAAGCAAGCGCGTTCTATTTCAGCCGTTCCTATTTCGTGGGTGCCGGCAGGTAAGAGACTGCCGCCCAGTGAGCACTTGCAGGCCAGGCAGGGCGTCAGCCGCCCAGCACTTTCTCGACCCAGGCTCCAACCTCATCGCCGCTGCTCATGTCCGCCTGCACCAGGCCGTCGATCATGAAGGTCGGTGAGACGTGGATGCCGTTCTGCCGGGCGTATTTGCAGTGCCATTTGATCTCCCGGTCGAGATCCGGGATCGCAAAGGCGTCCTTCAGCGCCACACCGCTATAGCTTTCCAGACGCTCAATGATCTGGTTCGGCGTGACGTCCATATTCGGGCCGCTGGCGTGATGGTCGAACTCGAATTCCTCGCGATGCGCGGCGATGGCGGCCATGACCTTTTTTGCGGTCTCCTTGCCGCCTTCCAGCGTCGAGGCGGCGATGATGCAGCGGACGAGCACGCCGGAATACATGTGCCAGGGTTGCGACTGCTGACGGAGCTTGACGGTGATCCTGTCTCTGCCGGCTTGCTCAAGAAGGGCGTCGAGCTTGTTGAAAGCCCTGACCGAGTAAGGGCAGGTCGGTTCGAGGAAGGCCTCGAAAATACGCGGGCCATTGCCCCAGTTCAGCGGATCGGCGTGCCATGCGGTTCCGGTCATGGTGATGTCCTTTTCGTGGGTGGGATCCGGTATTGTCGGCTTAACGCAGCAGGCTCCAGAACCCATGCTTGTTTCCGTGTTTGCGCTTCAGCTCGATAACATAGGCGTCATGCGGCCGGGCGCTGCCGAAATCGTCGATATGAGGTGCCAGCGACGCGCATTCTGCCAGATGGCGCGCGGCATGCTTGTAACGGCTGGATCGGCCGTAATCGAGCGCGAAACCGATCATCGCCCGCAGCAGCATGGTGGCGGCGAGCGGGTGTTTCTCCTGCAGTATCTCGGCGGCCGGCGTCATCAGCTCGTACAAGTTACCGTCCAGTTCCGCGTGACGGTTGGATATGAGTTTCGCCGCTTCGGCCAGTGCCGGCCAGGTAAGGAAAAAGGCAAGGGCCGGGTGAACATCCGGAAAGCCATGGACGAAGGCGAATGCCTTCTCCTCGGCCTCGATATCGTCGAAGTCGGGGAGCCTTCGCAGGAAAGCGCGAAGGTGCTCGCCATTCAGCGACTGCTCGAAGCATTGCCATTGATAGGCCTGCGCTTCCTCTCCTCGTCCGAGCGCGGCAAGTGCTTCGACGCGGGCGCGCTGCCATTCAAAGGGCAGTTCGAACCGCCCCCTGTGATCGGCGCCGTCCAAAATCGTCAATGCATCCTCGGCGCGTCCAGCCAGGAGCAAACGGTCAGCAATCTCGGCTGCGATCATCGGCGCCCTTAACGTCTGTTCCGGCAGCTGGGCGATGAAGGCATCGACATCATTCTGGGCATCGGCAATTTCCTGCAGAGCGATGCGCGCCGTCATTTGCCGATGGTTGGCGTCGATCTCATCCCTGTAGATCGGCCCATTGCCGAAAACCTCGCGGTCGGCGTCGTCAGGCTTCTCCTCCGCTTCGTTCGACCATTGCACCAGGCGGCTCTTCAAGTGTTCCAGGCCGTCGTCGCCCAGCGCCGGAAGCATCTCGGCGATCAGCGGATCATATTGGCCGTGGTCGTTATCCTGCAGCGCAGTGAAGATCTTGTCGGCAAGGACATCGATACCGATGCCCGCGGCGCTGGCGATGACGCCGGCATCGGCGCATGCCTGATGGAAGGTTTCGATTAAAACGCTGTCGCCGCTGTTGGATCGCTCGAATATGGAATCGGCGACGGCAAGAAATTGCCAGATGAGATCGAACGCCTCCTTCGGATCGTCGGCGGCGACGACGGTGACGATCGTCGATCGCTGCGTTTCCAAGTCCGCGTTAACAGTTTTCACCTTATGCCATTCGATGAAGCTGCGGGCTCGCGCGATGCTGGCCAGGCGCTTGCGCACTTCGCGTGCCACTTCGGCACTGCCTTGATTGCCGGCAAGCTCCATTCGAAGCCGTCGTTTGTGGGCGGCGCTGCCCATGCTGATCTCGATCAGCAGTTCGGCGAGACGTTGGGCGCCGAGGGCTTCCAGGTTTTTCGCGTTGAGAGTTGTCTTTGCTGCCATCGGTCATCGCTGTCGTTTCTGCTGGGACCCTAACCCGGAGACGGTAGGAGGCCAAGCTGTTGTATTAGCTAAAAACTAACGCTGCCTCGTAACGACTCCTAAAGCCGGTTTTGGCACCTTGTTGCCTATCGAATATTGTTTCCAAATTTCTCGCTGGGGTTGATGATGAGTCATAATAAAGACGCCTGGGTAAGCCAGCGCGCTTATTCACTGTGGGAATCGGAAGGCAGGCCGGATGGGCGCGGGGAAAGCCATTGGGCGCAGGCGCTGCGGGAGTTCGAGCAGTTGGAGCTGACCAAGGCCTCGGCCGATGGAAACGATCTTATCGCGAAGCTGAAGGCGGCCGGGCGGCTGATGCGGGTCTATGACGAGGCGGCGCCTGCCGTCGAGGACGATCGGCAGCTGAAGGCGGCCCGTTAGCGTATAAACAAAAGGTTAGAGCGGTTCTGCGCCCCCGTGGAAAACCGGAACCGCTCTAAGCACTGTAGCCAACGTCCGAATAGTCAGCTGCATTGCAGGCGCACGATCGGTCTTGCCGGCAGACGCCTTGCCACTTCAACGAAACCTTCATCACGGAACATCGCAAGCGTTCCCGGATAGAGCTCGCCTCCGTTCGAGGCGCGGGCCACTTGGTCGACAGGGTATGCCTCGAGACAATCGGCCCCGTTTGCGCTGGCAAATTCGACGGCATGTTTCAAAAGCAGCCGCGACAGGCCCTGCCGCCGGAACGGCTTGCGGACGATGAAGCAATTGATCGACCAGACCGGCGTGTCATCGACCGGGGCAAAGGGTTTTGAGCGGCGCAGCCGGTCGAACACGACGCGTGGCGCCACGCCGCACCATCCGGCCGGCTCGTTCTCATGATAGGCGAGAATGCCCGGTGGACGCGGCTCTGCGACAAGGCTTCGAAACCAGCTGCGATTTCCCTCACCCCATCCGGCTTTGTAATCGGCATTCGGAAGATACCAGTAGGCGCAGCGGCAGTTGCGGGCGTCGGCGCAATCGTCGAAGACCGCTTCTATTTCGGCCAGGCGGTCTGTTGTGGCGGGGAAGAAAGAGAAGCGATCCGGCATGCGGGCAAATTATGGCGGGGGCAGGCGGTCGGCAAGGATTGCCCGTCCCAGACTATCGACGGGCGGCCCAGCTCAGGCCGCGGCGCAGGATGAGGGGCATGTAGGGATGGTCGAATTCGGCCGCGACATGGCCGAGAGCGGAATAGAAGATGCGGCCGGCGCCGAAATGGCGCTTGAAAACAACAGGCATCACGACATTGCGCGCGGCCGGATCGTAAGCGCCGGTGAAGGTGGTGGTCGCCAGGATTTCGACGGTGGGATCGTAGTGGAGGTAATATTGCTCCGAACGGTAATCGAAATCGGGAATGCCCTCCATGACTGGATCGTCCTGGCGGGTGACGGCGACACGGAAGTCGATGATATTGCCGGGATGGGCAACCCAGGTGACGCCGGAGACATAGCGGAACGGCGCGCTTTCCTTGAAGGAGGTAGCGAGCGCGCCGTGATGGCCAGCAAGCCCGAGCCCGCCGCGCACCGCTTCGACCAGGGCCAAGGCATGGGGTTTTTCGAGCGTTTCGCCGGTGATGATCGGCACCAGCAGATCGGCTTTCACAAGCGTCGGAGATCCGAATATGCCGAGATCGCCGGTGACCTCGACCGCAAAACCGTCCTCGCGCAGGAGATCGGTGACGATCTCAGCGCATTGCTCCGGCTCATGGCCTTGCCAGCCGCCCCAAACGACCAATGCCTTTCTCATTCGCGCGCTCCCTGGCTGATGGCTGCGGACCGTTGCATCATATGATCGTAAAGCCCCTTAAAACGGGTGTTTATGCAAATCACGCGAATAATTCGCCAGTCGCCGATCCGGCATAGAACGCGCAGGGCCGGGCGGTTCGGCATTTGACCTGTTGTCCGTTCGCGCCTAGGGCGGTTCAGCATTCAAGCGCGGACTCTACCTTTTTGTTTTAACGCAATTCCTTCTTTTTATTGACGTGTATCTCGTCTAGGTTTCTTTTATCTCTCGCTAATAATAAGGGTGGTGCATGGCAGGTGAAACGGTTCTTGTGGTCGGCGGCGCCGGTTATATCGGCTCGCATACGTGTCTTGACCTGGCGAACAAGGGCTACAAGCCTGTCGTCTTCGATAATTTTTCGAACGGCCATCGCGAGTTCGTCAAATGGGGCCCGGCCGAGGAAGGCGATATTCGTGATCGCGCCCGGCTGGATGAGGTGCTGGCCGAGCACAAGCCGGCGGCGATCCTGCATTTTGCGGCGCTGATCGAGGTCGGCGAATCGGTCAAGGATCCGGTCTCCTTTTATGAGAACAATGTCATCGGCACCTTGACGCTGCTTTCGGCGGCGCAGGCAGCCGGCATCAACGCCTTCGTCTTCTCCTCTACCTGCGCCACTTACGGTCTGCCGCAGAGCGTGCCGCTCGACGAGTCGCACCGGCAGGTGCCGATCAATCCCTACGGGCGGACGAAATATATCGTCGAGCAGGCGCTCGCCGATTACGACCAGTACCGGAGCCTGCGCTCGGTGGTGCTGCGTTATTTCAATGCGGCCGGCGCCGATTTCGAAGGCCGGATCGGCGAATGGCACCAGCCGGAGACGCATGCGATACCGCTGGCGATCGATGCGGCCCTCGGCCGCCGCCAGGGCTTCAAAGTGTTCGGCAGCGATTACGAGACCCGCGACGGCACCTGCGTGCGCGACTATATCCATGTGCTCGATCTTGCCGATGCGCATGTGCGCGCCGTCGAATATCTCTTGAAGGGCGGCGATTCCGTCGCGCTCAACCTCGGCACCGGCACCGGCACGACGGTGAAGGAATTGCTCGGCGCCATCGAGGACGTGTCGAACAGGCCTTTCCCGGTCGAATATATCGGCCGGCGCGAAGGCGATTCGCATACGCTCGTCGCCAATAACGACAAGGCGCGCGACGTGCTCGGCTGGGTGCCGCAGTATGATCTGTCCGAGATCATCCGCTCCGCCTGGAACTGGCATGCCAAAACCAACCAGCATTAAAACACCGGATCGCCGGCCGAACATTCTGCTGATCACGGCGGACCAGTGGCGCGGCGATTGCCTGTCGGCCGCGGCGCATCCCTGCGTGAAGACGCCAAATGTCGATGCGCTGGCGCGCGAAGGCACACTCTTCAGGCGGCACTATGCCGGGGCCGCACCCTGCTCGCCGGCCCGGGCCACACTCTATACCGGCCTCTACCAGATGAACCACCGCGTCTGCCGCAACGGCTCGCCGCTCGACGCCCGTTTCGACAATCTGGCGCTGGCGGCGCGGCGGGCGGGATACGATCCGACGCTGTTCGGTTACACCGATACGGCGCCCGATCCGCGGGCAATGGATGCCGGCGATCCGCATCTGACCACCTATGAAGGCGTGCTGCCGGGTTTTACCTCGCGCCAGCTTCTGCCCGAGCATGAGAGGCAATGGCTCTCCTGGCTCCGGTCCCGCGGCCATGCCAATGCCGTCAGCCGCGACATCCATATTCCCGTCGGCGCGGAGCCTGGAGAAATTTCCGATGCGGCGCCGGCCTATTCCAGCGATGAGACCCAGACGGCGTTCCTGGCCGGTGAATTCATCCGTTGGCTGGGTGAACAGGACAGGCCGTGGTTTGCGCATGTCTCTTTCCTGCGTCCGCACCCGCCCTTTTCCGTGCCGGAACCATTCAATCGGATGTTCAAGCCAAGCGAGGGGCCGTTTTTTTCGCGAGCGGCCGATCGCGACGTGGAAGAGACAAGTCATCCCTATCTCGCCTATGCCATGCCGCGCACCGACAAGGGTAATTTCATCCACGGCGCAACGGGGCCGCTAGTCGACTGGAACGGTGAGGACTTCGCCGCGATAAGGGCGATCTATTACGGCATGATATCGGAGGTCGATGCACAGCTCGGCCGGATCTGGCAGGCCCTGAAGGATGCGGGCGCCTGGGACGATACGCTTATTGTCTTTACCTCCGATCACGCCGAGATGGCGGGCGATCACTGGACGCTCGGGAAGGGCGGCTTCTTCGAAGGCAGCTATCATATTCCGCTGGTCATTCGCGATCCTTCAAGCGGTGCTGCCGGCGGGATCGTCGACGATTTTACCAGCGCCGCGGATGTTTTTCCGACCCTTTGCGAAAGGCTCGGCGTCGAGGCGAAGAACGGGCTCGACGGCCGGTCGCTAATGCCGTTCGTCAATGGCGGGAGCAGCAGCAGGCCGGACTGGCGGGACGCGGCATTCTGGGAATTCGATTTCCGCGATATCGCCGAGGGCCAGGCGGAGCGGTATTTCGGGCTCAAGCCGAACGAATGCAATCTCGCGGTGATCCGCGATGGGCGGTTCAAATATGTGCATTTTACCGCATTGCCGCCGCTGCTTTTCAATCTGAGCGACGATCCGATGGAGCTCGACAATATCGCGGCCGATCCGGCCTATGCGGCGATCAGGCTTGAATACGCCGAAAGGCTGCTGTCGCTCCGGGCGCGGCATCTCGATCAGACCCTCGCCTATACCGAGCTGACGGAAAAAGGGCCGGTGACGCGCCGGCCCTGATGTTAGAGCGCTTTAAACTGGCACATAATCCTTTCCGAAAATCGATTCCGAGTTTCGGGTTATGTGCTTCACCCCAGATAATCGCGCTTGCCGATCGGCGCACCTTGGTTGCGCAGGATGGCGTGGGCGGTGGTGACGTGGAAATAGAAGTTCGGCAGGGCGAAGACGGTGACATATTCGTCACCGGGGAGCACGATACCGCTCTTTCCAGGCAGGGTGATCTGACGGCTTTCGACGCCCTCCAGCGCCTCCTGTGAGAAGCTGGCGAGATAGGCTTCGGTCTTTGCCAGGCGCTCGCGCAGCTCGTCGAAGGTCTTCTCATTGTCCTCGAATTTCGGGGCATCGGTGGCGGTCAGGCGAGCGAGGGTGAATTTGGCGCTGTCGCTGGCGCGCTGATACTGTCCGGAGAGCGGCAGCATGTCGGGCGCCAGGCGCGCGGCGACCAATATGGCGGGATCGATATTCTTTTCCTTGGCATAGGCCTCGGCCTTGTCGAGGTAGGTCTTCAGGCTGGCGAGGCCGCGCTGGAACATCGGAACGGTGAGGCGATAGATCGAAATGGACATTTGTCCTGTCTCCAAAATCTTTAAATGACCGGCCGCGTCTCGATGTCGAAGACGCCTGCGGCCCCGGCGCTGTCTTTGACTTCCCATAAATGGATGCGCCGCTGATCTTTCACAACAGAGGGAAATCAGGCGCCGATGGTTAAGCCCGCCGCATTGCGTCCTTATCCGTACCTCGTCGCTTCTAAAGAGGCTTGACGTCGTTCCCAGAAAATGGAATGAATATTCCGAAGAACAAATTTTACGGTTTGTTTGTTCCGTTTTGCGCCGCGGGAGAGGTGGCGCGGGAATTGCGCTCCAAGGCAAGTGCCTGGAGCTCCGGCGTGAGGAGGGTGCAGCCGGGCACCGCTTGTGGAGGAAGTGAAAATGAAAAAGTTTATCCTGGGCACTGCGCTGGCGCTCGTCATGTCGACGGCCGCGCACGCAGAAACCGTCGGCGTCTCGATGGCGAAGTTCGACGACAACTTCTTGACCGTTCTGCGCAACGGCATGACCGATTATGCAAAGACGCTTTCCGGCGTGACGCTGCAGGTCGAAGACGCACAGAACGACGTTTCCAAGCAGCAGAGCCAGATCCAGAATTTCATCGCCTCCAAGGTTGATGCAATCATCGTCAACCCTGTCGATACCGACGCAACCACGGCAATGTCCAAGCTCGCCGCCGATGCCGGCATTCCGCTTGTCTACGTCAACCGCCAGCCGGTCAATGTCGACACGCTGCCGGACAAGCAGGCCTTCGTCGCCTCCAACGAGCAGGAATCCGGCACGCTGGAAACCAAGGAAATCTGCCGCATTCTCGGCGGCAAGGGCAAGGCCGTCGTCATCATGGGCGAGCTTTCCAACCAGGCTGCGCGTATGCGCACCCAGGACGTCCATGACGTCGTCAAGACCGATGAATGCAAGGGCCTTGAGATCGTCGAAGAGCAGACGGCCAACTGGGACCGCACCCAGGGCGCCGACTTGATGACCAACTGGCTCTCCAGCGGCATCGAATTCGACGCCGTGATCTCCAACAACGACGAAATGGCGATCGGCGCCATCCAGGCGCTGAAGGCAGCCGGCAAGGACATGACCAAGGTCGTCGTCGGCGGCGTCGACGCCACGCAGGACGCGCTCGCCGCCATGCAGGCCGGCGATCTCGACGTCACGGTGTTCCAGGACGCTGCCGGCCAGGGCAAGGGCTCGCTCGACGCTGCGCTCAAGCTCGCCAAGGGCGAAAAGATCGAGAAGAAGGTCTACATTCCCTTCCAGCTCGTCACGCCTGAAAACGTCAAGGACTTCGTCACCAAGAACTGAGACGAGTGCGGGATGCGGGCTCTGCCCGCATCCTTTCCGCCTGTCCGTATTTGGAGGAGATGATATGGCCGTCAGCCCGACAACTATGGCCGCCGTGCGTGCGAGCGGTGCAGTTCCCAATGCGGAATATCTGTTGAGCGCCGAGGGCGTTCGCAAGGAATTTCCGGGCGTCGTCGCCCTCGACGATGTGCAGTTCCGGCTGAAGCGCGCCTCCGTGCATGCGCTGATGGGCGAAAACGGCGCCGGCAAATCGACATTGATGAAGATCCTTGCCGGCATCTACATACCCGACAAGGGCGATATCCGCCTGAAAGGCGTCGAGATCCGGCTGAAATCTCCGCTCGACGCGCTGGAAAACGGCATTGCCATGATCCATCAGGAACTGAACCTGATGCCGTTCATGACGGTCGCGGAAAATATCTGGATCCGCCGCGAACCGAAGAACCGCCTCGGCTTCGTCGATCACGGCGTCATGCATCGGATGACCGAAGAACTGTTTACCCGGCTCAATATTGATATCGATCCCGATATCGAAGTCCGATATCTGTCGGTCGCCAATCGGCAGATGGTTGAGATCGCCAAGGCGGTTTCCTATAATTCCGACGTGTTGATCATGGACGAGCCGACTTCGGCTCTGACCGAGCGCGAGGTCGAGCATCTCTTCCGCATCATCCGCGATCTCAGGGCTCAGGGCATCGGCATCGTCTACATCACCCACAAGATGAACGAGCTGTTCGAGATCGCCGACGAGTTCTCCGTCTTCCGTGACGGCCGATATATCGGCACGCATGCTTCGACCGACGTTACCCGCGACGACATCATCCGAATGATGGTCGGGCGCGAAATCACCCAGATGTTTCCGAAAGAAGAAGTGCCGATCGGCGAGGTCATGCTCTCCGTTAGGGATCTTTGCCTCAACGGCGTCTTCAAGGACGTCTCCTTCGAGGTGAGGGCGGGCGAGATCCTCGGCGTGGCCGGCCTTGTCGGTTCCGGGCGATCGAACGTCGCCGAAACGCTGTTTGGTGTGACGCCGGCAAGCTCCGGCTCGATCGAGCTCTACGGCAAGCCGGTGACGATTTCTTCGCCGACGGAGGCGATCCGCCACCAGATGGCGTTCCTGACCGAGGACCGCAAAGATACCGGCTGTCTGCTGATCCTCGATATTCTGGAAAACATGCAGATCGCCGTTCTGCAGGACAGGTATGTCAAGGGCGGTTTCGTCCAGCAGGGGGCGATCGAGGCAACCTGCGAAGACATGGCAAAAAAGCTGCGGGTAAAAACGCCCAATCTTTACGAGCGGGTGGAAAATCTTTCCGGCGGCAATCAGCAGAAAGTGCTGATTGGTCGCTGGTTGCTCACCAATCCGCGGATCCTGATTCTCGACGAGCCGACGCGCGGCATCGATGTCGGCGCCAAGGCGGAAATCCACCGGCTGGTGACGGAGATGGCGCGAAACGGCGTGGCCGTCGTCATGATTTCGTCCGAGATGCCCGAGGTTCTCGGGATGAGCGACCGCATCATGGTCATGCATGAGGGGCGCGTGACCGGTTTCCTCAATCGCGATGAAGCAACGCAGATCAAGGTGATGGAGCTGGCTGCGCAGTGATGCGCCGTCTGCGATCGTCCAAGGGAGGTTCGACATGAGTACAAAGGCAGCAGAGGGCGCGGCTCCGCTCGCAACCCGGCAAAGGCGTCGGCGCATGCCGACCGAGCTCAGCATTTTCCTCGTGCTCGTCGGCATTGCGCTGATCTACGAAGTGCTCGGCTGGATGTTCATCGGCCAAAGCTTTCTGATGAATTCGCAGCGCCTGACGATCATGATCCTGCAGGTCTCCGTCATCGGCATCATCGCCGTCGGCGTCACGCAGGTCATCATCACCGGCGGCATCGATCTTTCCTCGGGCTCGGTCGTCGGCATGACGGCGATGATCGCAACGAGTTTCGCCCAGTCGTCGACCTGGGGACGGGCGGTCTTTCCCTCACTGACCGACCTGCCGGCTTTCGTGCCGATCATGGTCGGCCTGCTGATCGGCGCGGCGGCGGGTCTCGCCAACGGCGCGCTCATCGCCTACACGAAAATCCCGCCGTTCATTGCAACGCTCGGCATGTTCGTTTCGGCCCGCGGTGTGGCGAAGTGGTATACGAAGGGACAGCCGGTGTCCGGGATTACCGAGCAGTTTCACTTCATCGGAACCAAAGCCTGGCCGGTCGTCGTCTTCCTGGTGGTTGCGCTGATCTTTCACATTGCGCTGCGTTACACCCGTTATGGAAAGTTCACCTATGCCATCGGCGCCAACCCGCAGGCCGCGCGCGTTTCCGGCATCAACATCGAGGCGCATCTTGTTAAGGTCTACGTGATCGCCGGATTGCTGGCAGGTCTCGCCGGGATCGTTACGGCGGCCCGCGCTGAAACCGCACAGGCCAGCATGGGTGTCGGTTATGAACTCGACGCGATCGCTGCGACCGTCATCGGCGGCACCTCGCTCACCGGCGGCGTCGGGCGCATCACCGGCACCGTCATCGGCACCATCATCCTCGGCGTCATGACCTCGGGCTTTACCTTCCTCAGGATCGATGCCTATTACCAGGAGATCGTCAAAGGTCTCATCATCGTCGCGGCTGTCGTCATCGACGTCTACCGACAGAAGAAGCGCCGCAAGCACTGATCTCAAATGGCGCGATCCGATGATTTTAACGGGGGCTTCGGCCCCCGTTTCGTTTTAGCACCGACCACGGACTTTTAAAAAAAGAGGTGGCGAATTCCGTCAGCTTTTCTATTCTGCCATTTCATTCGCCCTCTACAGCGCCACGCTTCTGAAAAGACGCGCAAAGGACGCTGCAGCACTTTGAATGCTGCATAATTTTATTCTTAAATCGATTCCGATTTGAGGAATTAAGCAGTAGGGCAGCCAGGAAGACAGATGCAATTCGTATTTGACGGTCACAACGACGTTCTCCTTCGACTCTGGACACATTCAAAAGACGGCAGCGACCCGATCGCGGAATTCGCAGACGGCACGACGCTCGGCCATATCGATGCACGGAGGGCCAGAGAGGGCGGCCTTTCGGGCGGTCTCTGCGCGATCTATATTCCCTCCGGCGATCTGGTCTTTGCCGATCCGGATGCCGACGGCCGTTATATCACGCCGATGGCGGCGCCTCTCGATCCGCTGCCTTCCCTTGCCATTGCCACCGAAATGGCGGCGATCGCGCTGCGGCTCGACCAGGCCGGCGCCTGGCGGCTCTGCCGGACGGTGAAGGATATCCGCGGCGCCATGGCGGACAATATTTTTGCCGCCGTCATGCATATGGAAGGCTGCGAGGCGATCGGCGCCGATCTTGCGGCGCTCGAGCTATTTTATGCAGCCGGGCTGCGGTCGCTGGGTCCGGTCTGGAGCCGGCACAATGTCTTCGGTTACGGCGTGCCCTTCGCCTTCCCGATGTCGCCGGATACGGCGCCCGGCCTCACCGATGCCGGCTTCGAGCTGGTCAGGGAATGCAATCGCCTCGGTATCGTGGTCGACCTTGCCCATATCACCGAAAAAGGTTTCTGGGACGTGGCGAAGACGACGGACCAGCCGCTGGTCTCCAGCCATTCCAATGCCCACGCATTGACGCCGGTCGCCCGCAATCTGACGGACAGGCAACTCGATGCAATCCGTGAAAGCCGCGGCCTCGTCGGCATCAATTATGCCACCGCCATGCTGCGTCCCGACGGCCGCTCGGACAGCGACACACCCCTTGCCGATATGATCCGTCACATCGACTATCTGGTGAACCGCATCGGCATCGATTGCGTGGGGCTCGGATCGGACTTCGATGGTGCAACCATTCCGGAAGAAATCGGCGATGCGGCCGGCAATCAGAAGCTGATTGCCGCTCTCCGGGAGGTTGGATATGGTGAAGCCGATCTGACGAAACTTGCCCGTGAAAATTGGCTTCGCATCCTGGCACAAGCTTGGCGGGAGGACCACGCTTAAAGCGCTGAGCGCCTCTGGACGCGCCAGGAATGGACAGTAGTTTAATGTGAGATGACCGACAAAACGCTTCGTAATCAAGCAAGAACAGGGGAACAGACCATGATGATCACCAAGCTCAGCCGCAATTTCCGACTGCTTTCCGCAGGCGCCGCTCTTTCGCTGCTGATGATGACCGCACCCTCGGCCTTTGCCGAGACACCCAAGGATACGCTGGTCGAGGGTTTTGCCATCGACGACATCATCACGATGGATCCGGGCGAGGCGTTCGAGCTGTCGACGGCCGAAATTACCAGCAACAGCTACAGCCTGCTCGTCCGTCTGGATATGGACGACACGTCCAAGGTCAAGGGCGATCTGGCCGACAGCTGGAGCGTTTCCGATGACGGTCTGACCTATACGTTCAAGCTGAAGTCAGGCCTGAAATTCGCCTCCGGCAATCCGATCACCGCCGAAGACGTCGCCTGGTCGTTCGAGCGCGCCGTCAAGCTCGACAAGAGCCCGGCCTTCATCCTCACCCAGTTCGGCCTAACCGGCGACAATGTCACCGAAAAGGCCAAGGCGGCCGATGCCAATACCTTCGTCTTCACCGTCGACAAGGCCTATGCGCCGAGCTTCGTGCTGAACTGCCTGACGGCGACCGTTGCTTCCGTCGTCGACAAGAAGCTGGTGATGGAGCATGTGAAGGCAGTGACGCCGGATGCCGAGCACAAATACGACAATGATTTCGGCAATGAATGGTTGAAGACCGGCTATGCTGGTTCCGGCGCCTACAAGCTGCGCGAATGGCGGGCCAATGAAGTCGTCGTGCTGGAGCGTAACGACAATTATTACGGCGACAAGGCGAAGCTCAATCGCGTCATTTATCGCTTTATGAAGGAAAGCTCGGCCCAGCGGCTGGCGCTCGAAGCCGGCGATATCGATATCGCCCGCAACCTCGAGCCGGGTGATATCGACGCCGTTTCGAAGAATGCCGATCTGGCGACGACGAGCGCGCCGAAGGGCACGATCTATTATGTCAGCCTGAACAACAAGAACGAGAACCTGAAGAAGCCTGAGGTCCAAGAAGCCTTCAAATATCTGGTCGACTACGATGCGATCGGCGCGACCCTGATCAAGGGTATCGGCGAAATCCATCAGACCTTCCTGCCGAAGGGCCAGCTCGGCGCGCTCGATGAGAACCCTTACAAGCTCGACGTCGCCAAGGCCAAGGAACTGCTCGCGAAGGCCGGCGTGCCCGATGGTTTCTCGATCACCATGGACGTGCGCAACACGCAGCCGGTGACCGGCATCGCTGAATCCATGCAGCAAACGCTGGCGCAGGCCGGCGTGAAGATGGAAATCATCCCGGGTGACGGCAAGCAGACGCTGACCAAATACCGCGCCCGCACCCACGACATGTATATCGGCCAGTGGGGGTCTGATTATTTCGACCCGAATTCCAATGCCGATACCTTCACCGGCAATCCCGACAATTCCGATGCCGGCACGGTAAAGACGCTCGCATGGCGCAATACCTGGGAAGCGCCGGAACTCGACAAGCAAGCCAAGGCTGCACTTCTGGAACGCGACGCCGGCAAGCGCGCCGCCATCTATCAGGATATCCAGAAGAAATACCTGGCCAACAGCCCCTTCGTCTTCATCTTCCAGCAGACCGAGGTGGCCGGCTACCGCAAAAGCGTGAAGGACTTCAAACTGGGTCCGAGCTTCGACACCAATTTCGTCGGTCCGATCGCCAAGGAATAGTCCGGCAGGATTGGTCGCTTGAGCACCGTCGCAACAACACAGGAGGCGCGGCCCCGAAAGCGCCGTGCCGGTACCTTCGCAAAGGCGGCAGGCCGGTTCCTGTTTGCCGCCGTCACCACCTATTTCGGCCTTCTCGCCGTCACCTTCTTCATCGGCCGCGTCGTGCCGATCGATCCCGTGCTCGCCATCCTCGGCGACCGCGCCCCCCACCATGTCGTCGAGCGCGTGCGGCGGGAGATGGGCTTCGACCTGCCGCTCTATCAGCAGTTCTACATTTATGTGAAAGGCGTCCTGTCCGGCGATTTCGGCAATTCGGTGCTGACGACCAATCCTGTCATGGTCGATATTCGCCGGGCATTCCCGGCGACGGTCGAGCTGGCGACATTGGGAACACTGATCGGCGCTTTCGTCGGTGTGCCGCTCGGCGTGCTCGCCGCGGTGCGCCGCGGCAGCATCGCCGACCAGTTGGTGCGCGTCATCGGCCTGATCGGCTATTCGGTGCCGATTTTCTGGCTGGCGCTGATCTCGCTCGTCATCTTCTATGCGCAGCTGCGCTGGGTGGCCTTTCCCGGCCGCATCGATATCGTCTACGAATATACCTTCACGCCGATCACCGGCTTCTACCTTCTGGACAGCGCCTGGCAGGGGCAGTGGGACGTCTTCTATGACGTCTTCCGCCACATCATCCTGCCGGCTTCGCTGCTCGGCTATTTCTCGCTTGCCTATATCAGCCGGATGACGCGCAGCTTCATGCTGAACGAGCTTTCGCAGGAATATATCGTTGCCGCGCGCGCCAAGGGGCTTTCGGAAACGCGGGTGATCTGGGGCCACGCGCTGCGCAATGCCGCCGTGCCGCTCGTCACCGTCATCGCGCTTTCCTATGCCGGCCTGCTCGAAGGATCGGTGCTGACCGAGACCGTCTTTTCCTGGCCGGGCATTGGGCTGTACATCACCAATTCGCTGCAGAATGCCGATATGAATGCCGTGCTTGGCGGCACCATTGTCATCGGCACGGTTTTCATCGGCATCAACCTTCTGTCCGATCTTCTCTACCGAACGCTCGACCCAAGGACGAAAAACCGATGACGGCTCCCGCCAGCCCCTCTCCAACGATGAGCCGCCGCCAATGGCTGCTGTCCGACCGGCCGCAATCGCGCATGCAGGCCCGTCTCGGCCGCGCCTACGTCACCTGGCGGCAATTCACGGCCAACCGGCTTGCCGTGGTCGGCCTGCTGATCATCGTCGCGCTGCTTTTCATCGCCGCTTTCGCCGACGTGCTTGCCACGCACAATCCTGTCGTCGGCGATCTGCGCAATGCCCGGCTGCTGCCGCCGGGAACGAGCGGCTTCCTGCTCGGTTCGGATGACCAGGGCCGCGATATCTATTCGCGGCTGATCTACGGATCGCGATTGACTCTGCTTGTCGTCGTGCTCGTCGCTGTGATCTCGGCGCCGGTCGGGCTGATCGTCGGCACGGTATCGGGTTATGCCGGAGGCTGGGTCGACGCGACGCTGATGCGCGTCACCGATATCTTTCTCGCCTTTCCGAAGCTGGTGCTGGCGCTCGCCTTCGTCGCCGCGCTTGGTCCAGGTATCCAGAACGCGATCATCGCCATCGCCATCACATCCTGGCCGCCCTATGCCCGCATCGCGCGCGCCGAGACGCTGACGGTGCGGCGTTCCGATTATATTTCGGCGGTAAGGCTGATGGGCGCCTCGCCGATCCGCATCATCGTGCGCCATGTCGTGCCGCTCTGCATTTCCTCGCTGATCGTGCGCGTGACGCTCGATATGGCCGGCATCATCCTGACGGCGGCCGGTCTCGGTTTCCTCGGCCTGGGCGCACAGCCGCCGCTGCCGGAATGGGGTGCGATGATCGCTTCGGGTCGGCGCTTCATTCTCGATCAATGGTGGGTGGCGGCGATGCCCGGCATCGCCATCCTGATCGTCAGCCTCGGCTTCAATCTCTTAGGCGACGGCCTGCGCGACGCGCTCGATCCGAAGGAGAGCGGCCAATGACCACACTTCTGACGGTCGACAAGCTCAAGGTCAACTACCCCACCCGCACCGGGGTGATCGAGGCGGTGCGCGGCGTCTCTTTCACGCTCGGCAAGGAAAGGCTCGGCATCGTCGGCGAATCCGGTTCCGGCAAGTCGCAGACCGGCCGGGCGATCATGGGGCTGACGCCGAAACACGGCATCGTCACGGCCGACAAGCTCGATTTCAACGGCATTGATCTCATCAATGCCTCGGCCGGCGAAAGGCGCAGGCTGCGCGGCAAACGCATCGCCATGATCCTGCAGGATCCGAAATATTCGCTCGATCCGGTCATGACCATCGGGCGGCAGATCTGCGAAACGCTGCGCACGCATGAAAAGGTCGGCAAGGCGGAGGCGCGCGAACGGGCGCTCGCCATGCTGGAAGCAGTGCAGATCCGCGACCCGCAACGGGTCTTTGACCTGCATCCGCATGAGGTTTCGGGCGGCATGGGCCAGCGCGCGATGATCGCCATGATGCTGATCGCCGGCCCTGAACTGCTGATCGCCGACGAGCCGACCTCGGCGCTCGACGTAACGGTGCAGCTCGATGTGCTCAAAATCATGGACAGGCTGGTGGCCGAGCGCGGCATGGGGCTGATCTTCGTCTCCCATGATCTCCGGCTGGTTTCCTCATTCTGCGACCGGGTCATCGTCATGTATGCCGGAAAAATCGTCGAGGAACTGGCCGCTGCCGATCTCAAACATGCGCAGCATCCCTATACGCAAGGGCTGCTGAACTGCATGCCCGAGATCGGCCAGAACCGTCATCCGCTGCCGGTGCTCGACCGCAGGCCGGAGTGGGCGGCATGAGCGCGGCTCTCGAGATCGACAATCTCAGTGTGGTCTACGATGATTTTCATGCGCTGAAGGATGTCAGCATTGCCGTCCAAGGCGGGGAATCCTTCGGGCTCGTCGGAGAATCCGGCTCGGGTAAATCGACCCTGCTGCGGGCCGTGGCCGGGCTTGCGCCGATCAGTGGGGGCGCGATCAACATCGATGGCGAAGCGCTGAGAGGCTTGAAACGCAGCAAATCTTTCTATCGGCGCGTGCAGATGGTCTTTCAGGATCCTTATGGTTCGCTGCACCCGCGCCAGACCATCGACCGGCTGCTGCTCGAGCCGCTGGCGATCCACGGTATTTCCGACAGCGAGACGCGTATCGCCCGCGCGCTCGACGAGGTCGGTCTGGGCAACGGGTTCCGTTTCCGCTACCCGCACCAGCTCTCCGGCGGCCAGCGGCAGCGTGTGGCGATTGCCCGGGCGCTGATCGTCGAGCCGTCGATCCTGCTGCTCGACGAGCCGACATCGGCGCTCGACGCCTCGGTGCAGGCCGAGGTGTTGAACCTGCTGGAGCAGATCCGGCGCGACCGCAAGCTCACCTTCGTGATGGTCAGCCATGATCTCGGCGTCGTCACCCATATGTGTGAAAGGCTGGCGGTGATGCGCAACGGCGCCGTCGTCGAGCGGCTCACCTCTCGGGCGTTGGCGGAGGGCGCGGTTCATGAGGACTACACGAGAAATTTGATGATCGCCAGCAAGGGTTTCGTCAAAGCCTGAAAGGCAATCTTTTCAACCCGTTGAAAAGAAAAGACCGGCGGCGGCGTTAAGGATAAGATTTCCCTAAAAGACGACCATTCAACTAGACTATTGACAGCCGCCCCGCTTCTGTCATGATCCTGTTAACGATTGTTAGCTTTCGTGATCGATGGAGGTTGAGGCATGTTCTTTCTCGGTGGGATGACCATGGGCTACCTCGATCCACCGGTTAAAGCCGATCGTCGGGAACAGGTTTCGGTCTCCCTAACTGCGGAAAAGGATCGTCGGCTGCTCGAGATCCCCGCCAACCTCGGTCAGGCCGAGGACGCCGTCGAGCGCTCGTGGATCTGGGCATGGCGCACACTCTGCTGAAAAAGACGGGCTGCTGAAAAGTGGGCGGCTGAAAAGGCGAGCTGCTAAAAGGGCTGGTTGAATTTTCTCTTTCGTTCGCTCTGGACGGAAATTTATCTCTACCTAGTTGATAGAGAATGTAAGAAAACAAACGCGAGCCGCACAACCGGCCGCACGAGAACAACGGAGGCGACATATGGCAGATCTGGGTATTTCGCATGCTCACGTGAACCAGTACGGTTCCGTAGAGACCAAGAAGCCGCTGACCACGCGCCACAGGCTTCAAACGGTGCTCCATGGAGCAATCTTCACGGCAGCATTCCTGTTCGTCGTCGCCATGGTTTGCGGCGTCGTCGGCTGATCGGCTATGATAGACGCCGGCAAATGCCGGCGTTGCGGCGGTTTTCGCCTTTCTGGGTGATCGGCATCCGATCCCTTTTTCGTTCTTCCGGACTTCTTCATTCATCACGCGCGGCCGCATCGAAATTCTTCGTGCGACGCATTTCCGTCGTGTGTTTGAATATCGTCGTTTTCGAACCGATGATGCCACCCGGGATCGCGTGTCTTTCCTAAAATCGAAGAACTCTTGCATTTGCCGGAACCAGGGGCCGGCATAGTGCCGTTCACGCACTTTCCAAGCTCACGGGCGCGCTGCTCATGCCTCTTGACTTGAATAATCTCGATAGTGTCCAATTTTCGACATGGCTTTCGCGGAGAGGGTATCGAGCGCCTTGATCACCCGTCGGGCCGCGCCCTGGATCAGGGCTTAAACCCGTTCGCATCGCCTGGCCCAAGCGTCATTTATCCCGGCTTCATCGATCTTCGAAGAAACGGGCTCCGTTCATGTAGCAGTCATGATAAGCAGTGCAAAAGGCTGAGCAAAACAGCCATAACTTTGTTTGGATCCAGAACCGAACCCATGTCTATTTCTAATCTTTCTCCGAGCCTTCCGCGCGAACCCGAGACCAAGCAGATCGATCACAACGATTCGATCCGCTCGACTTATCTTGCCATTGAAGACATCAAGGGGATTGGCGATGCGGTCGCCCGCGGCAGCGTCGACCGGCTGCCGGCTTTTGCCCCCTTCGATTTCTTCGCGCGCCACAAGGAAAACGAGAAGGAAATTCTGCGCGTCTACCGGACCACGGCGACCGACGTCGAAGCCGGCGAGACAATCACGCCGGCGGCGGAATGGCTGCTGGACAATCATTATATCGTTGAAGAGGCAATCCAGGAGGTGCGACGCGACTTCCCCCGCCGCTTCTATCGCGAATTGCCGACCATGACGGTCGGCGGTGTCGAGGTGCCGCGCACGCTCGTGCTTGCCTGGCTCTACGTCGCCCATACCCACAGCACGATCTCGCAGGAAAGCCTGACGGCGCTGGTCGACGGCTTTCAGGCCAGCGAGACGCTGAGGATCGGTGAACTCTGGGCGTTGCCTTCGCTTGTGCGTTACGTGCTGGTGGAAAACCTTCGCCGCATTTCCAGCCGTGTCGAAGCCAGCCGCCGCCTGCGCCGCCGCGCCAACGAGGCGGCCGATGAACTGGTGCGCCTGACCGATCCTGCGGCAGCGGCCAGCTATTTGAAGACGCTGGAACCGCTTGCCGAAGACAATACCTTCTCGACGCAGTTCCTCTATCGCATGCGTGACGGCTCGCAGACATCGAGTCTGGCGATTACCTGGCTCGACGAGCGGCTGGAAGAGCTTGGCCGCAATACAGAAGAGGCGACGACGGCAGAACACAGCCGTCTCTCTTCCGGCAACGTGACGATGGGCAACATCATCCGCAGCCTTCGCGAGATCGATGATGCCGAATGGTCGGTCTGGGTCGAGCAGGTCAGCCATGTCGACAAGCTGCTCTGGGAGCATTCGGATTACGGCATCCTCGATTCCGGCTCGCGCAACAAATACCGCAAACAGATCGAAAAGCTGGCCAAACGCTCGCCGCTGACGGAAATGCAAATCGCCCAACTGGCGCTCGACATGACGGATGCCGCCAAAGCCTCCGACGAGCCGCAGCCGCATGAACCGAATGTCGGCGGTTTCCTGTCCGGCGCGCAGCGGCCAAAGCTCGAAGCGCGGGCGAGTTATCGCCCGACGGTCACCCAGCATTTCGTGCGCGCGGTGCGCCAGTTCAACTGGCTGGCAATTGCCGTGCCCGTCATGCTTTTGACGGTTATCGCCATGGCGATCGTCGGCCGGTTCATGGCCAATGCCGGCATGGGGGCGATCGAAATCGCCCTGCTTCTGATCATGTTCTCACTGCCGGCGTCGGAGGGGGCAACGGGTCTCTTCAATACCGTGCTTTCCTTCTTCGTGACGCCGGCGCGCCTCGTCGGATACGAGTTCAAGGAAGGTATTCCGGAGGATGCGCGCACGCTGCTCGTCGTGCCCTGCCTGATCTCGAACCGCGACAGCGTCGACGATCACGTGCGCAATCTCGAGGTTCATTATCTCGCCAATCCGCGCGGCGAGCTCTATTTCGCGCTGCTCAGCGATTGGCCAGACAGCGAGGCCGAGGAAACGCCTGCCGATCTGGAGGTTCTGGACTATGCCCGGCGTGAGATTGCCAATCTTTCCGCCCGCTATGCCTATGACGGCAAGACGCGTTTCTATCTGCTGCATCGCCGCCGCCTCTATAATCCCTCCGAAGGTGTGTGGATGGGCTGGGAGCGCAAGCGCGGCAAGCTGCACGAGCTGAACATGCTGCTGCGCGGCGACCGCGACACCACCTATCTGCCGGGCGCCAACACCGTACCGGCCAATGTGCAATATGTCATGACGCTCGATGCCGATACGCGGCTGATGCGCGATGCCGTTACCAAGCTTGTCGGCAAGCTCTACCATCCGATCAACCGCCCGGTCATCAATCCGAAAACCGGCCGTGTCGAAAGCGGCTACGGCGTGCTGCAGCCGCGCGTCACCCCGTCGCTGACGACGGGCAAGGACGCCTCGGTCTTTCAGCGCGTCTTTTCGATCAACCGCGGCCTCGACCCTTACGTCTTCACCGTTTCCGACGTCTATCAGGATCTCGCCGGCGAAGGCACCTTCACCGGCAAGGGCCTTTATCATGTCGATGCCTTCGAAGCGTCGCTGAAGGGCCGGATCGACGAAAACTCGGTGCTCAGCCACGACCTTCTTGAAGGTTCGATGGCGCGCTGCGCGCTCGTCACCGATCTCGAACTGGTCGAGGATTTCCCGATCCGCTACGAAGTCGAGACCTCGCGCCAGCATCGCTGGGCGCGGGGCGACTGGCAGCTGCTGCCCTATATGTTCAATCCGAAATACGGCGTCACGGCGCTTGGCCGCTGGAAGATGTTCGACAATCTGCGCCGCTCGCTGACGCCGATCGCCTGGTTCTTCGCCTCCGTCCTCGGCTGGTATTTCATGGGTCCGCTCGGCGCCCTCATCTGGCAGATCCTGCTGATTTTCTGCCTCTTCGTCGCGCCAACGCTGTCGCTGATCAACGGCATCATTCCGCGCACCAGCGATATCATCGCCCGCGCCCATCTCTATACGGTCTGGTCCGATATCACGGCCGCGAACGCGCAGGTCGCACTGCGGATCGTCTTCATCGCCGATTCGGCCGCCATGATGGCCGATGCGATCGGCCGTTCGCTCTACCGCCTGTTCGTCAGCCGCAAGCTGATGCTGCAGTGGCGGACCGCCGCCAGTGTCCAGGCGGGCAGCCAGGGCACGCTGGTCTCCTACTACAAGCAGATGTGGCATGCACCGGTGCTGGCGCTGCTGGCGCTCGGATTTGCCGCCCTGCCAGGCGGCAGCGCCTTCGTCGTCGGCATTCCCTTCGCGCTTTTGTGGATCCTGTCGCCTGTCGTTGCCTGGTATGTCAGCCAGTCGGCAGAAACCGAGGACCGGCTCGAGGTCGCCGATTCCGTGTCGAGCGAACTGCGCAAGATCGCCCGGCGCACCTGGCGTTATTTCGAGACCTTCACCACCGCCGAGCAGAACTATCTGCCGCCCGACAATATCCAGGAAACGCCGCATGTGATTGTCGCGGCGCGTACCTCGCCGACCAATATCGGCGTCTATCTGCTTTCCGTCGTGTCCGGCCGGCAATTCGGCTGGTTCTCCTTCGAGGAGACGCTCGAGCGACTGGAACAGACGATTTCGACGATCGACCGAATGGAGAAATTCCGCGGTCATCTATTCAACTGGTATCACACCGATACGCTGCAGACGTTGGGCCCTCGTTATGTCTCGGCCGTCGACAGCGGCAATCTCGCCGGCCACCTGATCGCCATTTCGTCGGCCTGCCGCAACTGGGCCGAGGCGCCGTCCGCCCACATGCAGGGCAATCTCGACGGTGTCGGCGACACGGCCGGCATTCTCGGTGAAGTGCTGGCGGACCTGCCCGATGACCGTAAGACCGTGCGGCCGCTGCGCCGGCGGCTGGAGGAACGCATCGTCGGCTTCCAGAACGCGCTTGCCGCCGTCAAGCGCGAGCATGAATTCGCCTCGATCCGCATCATCAACCTCGCCGTTCTCGCCCGCGACATCGAAAAACTCGCCGCCAATCTCGACCATGAGGTCAAGTCGAAGCAGAGCGAAGAGGTCACTCAATGGGCGGCATCGCTGGTGAAGGTCTGCGAGGCGCATATTTCAGACAGCACCTTCGACCTCTCCAAGGTCGATGCGCTCAGGCCGCGGCTGGTGGCGCTGCGCGACAAGGCCCGCGATCTCGCTTTCTCGATGGATTTCGGCTTCCTGTTCCGGCCGGAACGGCGCCTGCTGTCGATCGGCTACCGCGTCGAAAGCGGTGAACTCGACCAGGCCTGCTACGACCTTCTCGCCTCGGAATGCCGCCTGACCAGCCTGTTCGGCATCGCCAAGGGCGATCTGCCGACCGAGCACTGGTACCGTCTCGGCCGCCAGGTCGTGCCTGTGGGATCGCGCGGCGCGCTGGTCTCCTGGTCCGGCTCGATGTTCGAATATCTGATGCCGCCGCTCGTCATGCAGGAGCGCGGCGGGGGCATTCTCAACCAGACTAACAATCTGGTCGTCGTCGAACAGATGAATTACGCCCGCAAGCTCGGCATTCCGTGGGGCATTTCGGAGGCGGCATTCAATGCCCGCGACCATAACCTCAATTACCAGTACACGAATTTCGGCGTGCCGACGCTCGGCCTGAAGCGCGGCCTCGGCCACAATGCCGTCATCGCGCCTTATGCATCGCTGCTCGCCAGCCAGTACGACCCGCCGGGCGCGCTCGAAAATCTGCAGCGGTTGCGCAAGGTCGGTGCGCTCGGCAAGTTCGGCTTCCACGATGCCGTCGACTTCACGCCGACGCGCGTGCCGGAAGGCAAGAAATGCGCCGTGGTCTACAACTATTACGCCCACCATCACGGCATGTCGATCGCAGCCGTCGCCAACGTCGCCTTCAACGGCCATCTGCGTGAACTCTTCCACGCCGATCCGGTCATCGAGGCGGCCGAGCTGCTGCTGCAGGAAAAGGCGCCGCGCGACATTCCGGTCATGAGCGGCAAGCATGAATCCGACACGCCGGCCAGCATCCAGGACGATCTGCTGCGGCCGGAGATCAGGAAGATCAGCGAGCCGGCTTCGCGTGACCGCGAACTCGTGTTTCTGTCGAACGGTCATTATTCACTGATGCTGACGGCGACCGGCGCCGGTTATTCCCGCTGGAACGGCCTTTCCGTATCCCGCTGGAAAGCCGATCCGACCGAAGACCGCTGGGGCAGCTTCATCTTCCTGCGCGATACCGCCACCAATGAATGGTGGTCGACGACATCCGAGCCGAAGGGTGTCGAAGGCGAGAAGATCAAGGTCGAATTCGCCGACGAGCAGGCGCAGTTCACCAAGACGGTCGGCGACCTCACGAGCGAGGTGGAGTGCATCATCGCCACCGAGCATGATGCCGAGGCCCGCCGCGTCACCCTGCTCAACATGGGTGGGGAAGACCGTTTCATCGAAGTCACCTCCTACCTCGAACCGGTGATTACCTCCGACGATACCGACAATGCGCATCCGGCATTCGCACGGATGTTCGTCAAGACCGAGATCGGCAAGCGCGGCGATGTCATCCGCGCCGAACGCAACAAGCGCGATCCGAACGAGCCGAACATCAGCATCGCCCATCTGATCGTCGACAATGCCGGCGACACCCGTCACACGGAATTCGAGACCGACCGGCGCAAGTTCATCGGCCGCGGCCGCAGCTTGGCCGATGCGGCCGCCTTCGATCCGGGGGCGACGCTTTCCGGCAGCGACGGCTTCATGCTCGATCCCGTGATGTCGCTGCGCCGCACCGTCCGCGTGCCGGCCGGCAAGAAAGTCAGCGTGATCTTCTGGACGATTGCAGCGCCGAGCCGCGACGAAGTCGACAAGGCGGTCAATCGCTACCGTCATCCCGACGCCTTTACCCACGAGTTGGTCCAGGCCTGGACGCGCACGCAGGTGCAGATGCGCCATGTGGGCGTCACGTCGCAGCAGGCGGCCGCCTTCCAGCATCTCGGCCGTTACCTCGTCTATCCCGACATGCAGCTGCGCAAGGACGAAGCGACCGTCGAGGCCGGCCTTCAATCGCAATCGGCGCTGTGGCCGTTGGCGATCTCCGGTGACTTCCCGATCTTCACGCTGCGCATCAACGACGACATGGATCTCGAGATCGCCCGTGAGGCGCTGCTGGCGCAGGAATATCTGCGCTCGCGCGGCGTCACGGCCGATCTCGTCATCATGAACGAACGCGCCTCTTCCTATGCGCAGGACATGCAGCACGCTCTCGACGCCATGTGCGAAAACGTGCGCCGCATGGGCCAGGCCGACGGCTTGCGCCAGCATATCTTTGCGGTTCGCAAGGACCTGATGGAGGAAAGCACCTATCATGCGCTGATCGCGGCTTCCCGCGTCACGCTGCATACGAAGAACGGCAAGGTCGTCGACCAGATCAACCGCGCCGTGGCGCTATTTGCACCCTCCAAGGAGGAGCTGCAGGAGATGGAACGGGCCGAGCGCAACAAGGTCCCGGTCAAGCGCATCGCGCCGGTGCCGCCACCGGCGGTGCCCGCTGTCGTCATCGAGGAAGAGGGCGACCTCGACTTCTGGAACGGCATCGGCGGCTTTGCCCGCGACGGACGTGAATATGTCGTTCGCCTGCCCGGCGGCCACGCGACGCCGCAGCCCTGGATCAATGTCATATCCAATGACAGGTTCGGCTTCCACGTGTCGGCCGAGGGCGCCGGCTTTACCTGGAGCGCCAATTCGCGCGACTATCAGCTGACCTCATGGTCGAACGATGCGGTGATCAACCGTTCGGGTGAGGCGTTCTATCTCGCCGATCTCGACAGCGGTGCCGTCATGACGCCGTTCGCGGCGCTTTCGCGCCGGCCGGACATCCGTTTCGAAGCCCGCCACGGGCTCGGCTATTCCGTTTTCTCCAGCGTTCAGCACGAGATTGCGCTGGAGCTGACGCAGACGATCGACCGCGAAAGGCCAGTGAAACTGCAGCGCCTGCGCCTGCGCAACACCGGTTCGACCAGCCGCAGGCTGCGTCTCTATGGTTATGTCGAGTGGATCCTCGGCAGCAATGCGGCCCGCACCGCGCCCTTCATCCTGTCTAGATATGACGAGGAGGCCGGGGCGCTGTTTGCCACCAATCCCTACAGCATCGATTATTCCAACCGCACCGCCTTCTTCGCGGCGAGCGAGGCGCTTTCGAGCTTCTCGGCAAGCCGGCGCGAATTCGTCGGCAAGGCGGGGACGATCCAGGCGCCGCAGACCGTCACCTCCGCCGCCTCGCTTTCCGGCACGGCCGACCTCGACGGTGATCCGGCCGCAGCCCTTGCGATCGACGTCGAGCTTAGCGCCGGCGAGGAGCGCGACTTCTTCTTCTTCCTCGGCGATACGCCGACGGAGGAAGAAGCGCGTGGTGTGATCGCCGATATCCGCAAGGTTTCGTTCGACGATACCGTCGAGGCGAATCGGGCCTTCTGGCGGGATTTTACCGGCAGGCTGCAGATTTCGACGCCGGATCGCGGGATGAACAATCTCGTCAACACCTGGCTGCCCTATCAGAGCCTCGGCTGCCGCATCATGGCCCGCACCGCCTTCTACCAGGCAAGCGGCGCCTTCGGCTTCCGCGATCAGCTGCAGGACACGCTGGCCTTCGTGCTGCACGAACCCAAGCTTGCCCGCGGGCAGATCCTGAATGCCGCTTCACGCCAATTCCGCGAAGGCGACGTGCAGCATTGGTGGCTGCCGGGAACGGGCGCGGGCGTGCGCACCTTGATCTCGGACGACGTCGTGTGGCTCGCTTACGCGATCCATCATTACTGCAGCGTCACTGGCGACAGAAGCGTGCTCGACGAGGAGATTGCCTTCCTGGAAGGGCCGGCTCTGCTCGAAGGCCAGCATGACTCCTTCTACAAGCCGGAGATTTCCGAGGACAAGGCGAGCGTCTACGAGCACGCGGCGCTGGCTCTCGATCTCGCTATCGCCCGCAAGGGCACTAACGGCCTGCCGCTGTTCCTTGGCGGCGATTGGAACGATGGCATGAACCGCGTCGGTATCGGCGGGCGCGGCACCAGCGTCTGGCTCGGCTGGTTCCTGGCCGGCGCATTGCGCTCCTTCACTCCCTATGCCGAAGAGCGCGGCGACACGGCACGTGTGGAGCGCTGGTCGGCGCATCTGACCGAGCTGAAGAAGGCGCTCGAAACTGCGGGTTGGGATGGCGGCTATTATCGCCGCGGCACGTTCGACGACGGTGCGCTGCTCGGCTCCAAGGAAAGCCCCGAATGCCGGATCGATTCGATTGCGCAATCATGGAGCGTGCTGTCGGGCGAGGGTGATCCAGCCCGCGCCGTCACGGCGATGGATGCCGTGCTCGACCAACTGGTCGATGAGGATGCCCGCATCATCCGTCTGTTCACGCCGCCCTTTATCAATTCCGCTAGGGATCCCGGCTATATCAAGGCCTATCCCCCGGGTGTGCGCGAAAATGGCGGGCAATATACCCATGCCGCGACCTGGGTGGTGATGGCGCTGGCGGAGCTGAAGCGGGGCGATGACGCGTTGCGCTGCTTCCAGATCCTCAACCCGATCACCCATGCGCTCGACAAGGCTTCGGCGGAAGAATACCGCGTCGAACCCTATGTCGTGGCGGCCGACGTCTACGGGCATGAGCCCTATACGTCGCGCGGCGGCTGGACCTGGTATACCGGCTCCGCCGGCTGGCTCTACCGCGCCGCCGTAGAGGGCATCCTCGGCATCCGGCTGAAGGGCGGGAAGCTCTACGTGCGGCCGTCGCTCCCGTCGGAATGGGACGGTTTTGCGGCAGAGGTGGAACAGGGCGGCGGCAAATACCGCATTTCGGTCTCAAAAGCGTCCAATGACAGCGGCTACACTCTGTCAATCAACGGCTGCGAAGTCACCGATCCCGCAGAGGGATATCCGCTCGGATAACAGCGTTCTCCACGCTGAAAAACACGGCGATTCGCGGCGGCCAAAAGGGAACCCTTTTGGCCGTCGTCGCGTTTGCAAATCGGACAACAGGAGACATCCCCTATGGCAAGCACGCGGACCGAAGCCATCGGCACCGAGCGCACATCCTTCTCCGCCGCTGCATCACAGCGCGACACGCGGCTAGACGTCTTGCGTGGCCTCGCCCTGATCATGATCTTCATCAATCATGTTCCCGGACAGATCTTCGAATATGTGACGACAAAGAATTTCGGTTTCTCCGATGCTGCCGAGGCCTTCGTGCTGATCTCCGGCATTGCCGTCGGCCTTGCCTATGGTTCCGGGTTCCGGCCGGGCAACCGCCTCAAGATGGCGCTCAAGGCGGTCAAGCGCGCCTTTACTCTTTATCTCGCTCATATGATCACCACCTTCATGACGCTGGCGCTGTTCATCTGCGGCGCGTGGCTGTTTCACCGGCCGGGCTTGCTGGTCGAAATCAATATTCTGGCGCTGCTGATGAACCTGAAGGAAGGTATTCCGGCGCTGCTGCTGCTCGGCCACCAGATCGGCTACAACAATATCCTGCCGATGTACGGCGCGTTGATGCTGATGGTGCCGATCATCCTGTTCCTGAATGCGCGCAGCCCGTTGCTGGCACTCGGCGTCTCCGGTACGGTCTGGCTGCTTGCGGGCATCTACGAGGTGGCGCCGCACAATATGCTGATCGAGAGCTACTGGTTTCTCAATCCGCTTTCCTGGCAGTTCCTGTTTTCGATCGGTATCGTTTCGATGCTACATATCAAGCGCGGCGGCACGATCCCCCGGCATCCGTTGCTGCTTGCGGTTGCGGCCGCTTACGTCGCCCTGTCCTTTATTTGGGTGACCGGCCATCTCTGGGCCCTCGGCAACTCGCTGGCAGCCCTTGGCCTGCCGACTGTCATCACCGGTTTCGACAAGACCTTCTTGTCATTGCCACGGCTGCTTCATGTGCTGGCGCTGACCTACCTCGTCATCAGCATTCCGGCGTTCTCGCGTATTCTACGCCGTCCTGCCGACCATCCGCTGACCATTCTCGGCCGCCATTCGCTGAATATCTTCGTCGCCGGCACGATCCTCGCCATGATCGGCCAAGTGGTGCTTTTTATCACCAACAAGGATCCGCTGGTTGGGCCGCTCTTCGTGGTCGCCGGCATCTCGACGCAATTCGCCTATGCCTATTATCTCGAACGCAAACGTCGAGAGGGCAAGGTCAAGGAGAAACTCGTCACTGAGCCCGCCACCATCCCGGTGCCCGTCCGCGCCGGCGGAACGGCCAACGTCTACCGCCGCAACGATCGGAAATAAGTCTCGGACATCCTGTGAGATGAACTAGCCGGTGGCCGATGGCCGCCGGCTCAATTTTTATGGACGAGAATGTTCACCAATTTGCCCAGGGGATCACGCACATAAAAGCGCCTGACGCCCCAGGGCTCGTCGGCCGGCCCGTACTCGATCGCAAAGCCGGCAACCGACATCGCCTCGAAGGCGGCATCGAGATCGTCGACCTCGATCGAGAGATCGGGTACCGGCGTTCCTGAACCGCCCTCGCTGGCGATGCTGAGCTGGATGGTCATCGGCCTCGCGGCGCCGAAGGTCGTGATCCAGCCGTGATCCATGATGACGTCGAGCCCGAGGATCTCCTGATAGAACCGCCGGGCCGGCGTGATGTCAGGGGCTTCGATATTGGCGACGATGCGCAGGACCTTCATGGGTGTTTCTCCTGTGCTTGGGACAGGCGGAGGGTAGGGAAGAACGGCGGGGGATCAATCGGTCTTTGTCTCACTGGCGAGGTTGGCCGTGTGGCGCCCCTTCTGCCCTGCCGGGCATCTCCCCCACAGGTGGGGAGATTGGACGGGGCGATGGTTTCCCCAAAGAACTGCCCATCACACGAATCTGAACAGAAGGCGATTTGGCAAGGCAACCGGAGCGTTTGATGTTTTGCGGTGGACCAAGCCTCCTGCCAATCTCCACCCTTGTGGGGGAGATGCCCGGCAGGGCAGAGCGACTGTCTTGGAAGTCAAGCGTTTTGCCATGCTTTCTGGTCCCGGATGATTGCGTTGAGGATGGTGAGCAGCTTGCGCA
>Ga0123341_1000219_pt1 | contig 29972 bp, 22 predicted proteins | sample Turbeapinknodule_FD_89959 | JGI IMG/M metagenome (GOLD analysis project Ga0123341, IMG submission 89959) | Root nodule microbial communities of legume samples collected from Mexico - Turtle bean Mexico pink nodule | ecosystem: Host-associated > Plants > Roots > Nodule | place: Mexico: Nepantla...
AAGCTCGTGTTCACTGGCGTCAATGCATCCGATGTCACGCTGGTGCGCAACGGCAACGACGTGACGCTGGTGATTGCCGAAAGTGCCGCTGGCGCCGGCGATGGCGGATCGGTGCTGATCAAGACAGCGCTCACCGACTATTATGATCAGGGCATCGAAACGATCGCCTTCGCTGACGGCACGAGTTGGGATCGGGCGAATATTAGATCCCATATCTCCTATGTGGGGGGTACCCCAGGCAACGATACCATCACCGGGACAAGCGGCGCGGATAGCATCCATGCCGGGGCTGGCGACGATATTCTGATTGGATTGGGTGGTGATGACGTGTTCGTCTTCCGATCAGGTTACGGGCACGACACCATAAATGATTTCGTGGCAGGAGCGCAAAGCGTCGATGTCATTGATATCAGCACCGATATTTTTGCGGATTTTGCTTCTGTCGTGGCGGCAGCCACGCAGGTCGGAGCCGACACACTGGTTACCTACGATGCGGGTAACTCTATCCTGCTGAAGAACGTCGTTCTGACGAACCTCCATCAGGACGATTTCCGCTTCACGACCGCGGCCTGATGAAAAGGCGCATGTCTTGAGCAATACTGCAGAACAGCCGTCACAAGTATTCCTTGTGGCGGTCCTCTTTTCGCTTCGAAAGGCCTTCCTCGGCGTTGGGCTCACGAGCTGTCTCATCAACATCCTTGCTCTGACCGGCTCATTCTTCATGCTTCAGGTCTACGACCGGGTCATTCCCGGTCGCAGCCTTCCGACGCTGGTTGGGCTCGGCATCATTGCCGCCACGCTATTCGTGTTCCAGGGCGTCTTGGAACTGATCCGGTCGATGCTGCTCGTCCGAGTAGGGACGGCCGTCGACGAGCGCTTTGGCGACCGCGTCTACGGCTCCCTGATCTTGTTGCCCTCCCGCATGCAAATGCCGGGTGACGGACTGCAGAGCGTGCGCGATCTCGATACCGTCCGTGGCTTCTTATCCGGGCAGGGGCCGACGGCCCTGTTCGACATGCCATGGATGCCCTTCTATCTCTTCCTGTGTTTTCTTTTCCATTTCTGGATCGGCGTAACTGCGCTGGCCGGCGCGCTCATGCTCATCGGCTTGACAGTTTTGACTGAGGTCCGCTCCAGGCGGCCGGCAAAAGAAGCGGCCAAGCTTGCGGCCGAACGCATCACTCTCGCCGAGGCGACCAAACGAAACTCGGAGGCCGTTCTCGCCATGGGCTTCGGCCATTTCATCGGCGAACGGTGGACCGAGCTCAATCGGCGTTACCTCGCAAATCATGTTGCCGCCAGCACTGTTACCGGCGGCTTGGCCACAGCTTCGAAAATCCTGCGCATGATGCTGCAGTCGGGTGTTCTCGCCGTCGGCGCCTTGCTGGTGATCCGCCAAGAGGCGACAGGCGGCATCATGATTGCAAGCTCGATCTTGGTGAGCCGGGCGCTTGCGCCCGTAGAACTCGCCATTGGGCAATGGAAGGGCTTCGTTGCCGCCCGGCAAAGCTGGGCACGGCTGACAAAGCTGATGACGCTCATGTCGTCGGAGCAGCGCGAGGTCGCTTTGCCGGCCCCGCGCGAAAGCCTGGCCGTCGAGAACCTGCTGATCGCCGCGCCGGGTGGCCGCACTCTAATCATTAAGGGGGTCTCCTTCAAGGTCTCGGCAGGCGAAGCGATCGGGGTCATCGGTCCAAGCGCATCCGGCAAATCCACGCTCGCGCGGGCGATCACGGGCCTTTGGCTGCCCTTAGGCGGTGCGGTGAGGCTCGACCAGGCATTGCTTTCGCAATGGGAGCCGCGCGAACTTGGCCGCCATCTTGGCTATCTACCGCAGGACGTTTCGCTCTTCGATGGATCGATCGCCCAGAATATTGCGCGTTTCGATCCGGAGGCCGACTCAGAGGCTGTCATCTCCGCGGCGAAGGCGGCAGGCGTCTACGACATGATCGTGCAGTTCCCCGATGGGTTCGACACAAAGGTCGGGGAGCACGGATCGGTTCTGTCGGCCGGCCAGCGCCAGCGTATTGCGCTCGCCCGTGCTCTCATCGGCGAGCCATTCCTAGTGGTTTTGGATGAGCCGAATTCCAATCTAGACGCCGATGGCGAGGCCGCTTTGACAAGAGCCATCTCCGGCGTTCGTGCAAGGGGAGGGATTGCGGTCGTAATCGCACACCGCCCGAGTGCGCTCACCGCCGTCGATCAGGTCCTTGTCATGGGTAATGGCCAGATGCAGGCTTTCGGTCCGAAGGACGAAGTGTTGAAGAAGACCACGGCGCGTCCGCCCGCGGCGATGCCGCAGCCCATGCGCCTGCTGGTCGGCGGCGAGGAGACGGGGTCATGAGCGAGGCCGGAGCGCCATCGGCGGAACGCGCCATCCGGAAGTTAACTGCCGTTGCCCTCGGCATCGTCGTCCTGCTTGGCGGTGTGATGGGCGGCCTTGCCGCCACCACCCACCTTTCGGGCGCCGTTATCGCCTCCGGAACGGTTGTCGTCGATACCTATGTGAAGCCGGTGCAGCACCAGAAAGGCGGGACCGTCGGTCAGATCTTCGTCAAGAATGGCGATGTGGTGGAAGCCGGCCAGATCCTCATCCATCTGGACGACACACAGACACGCGCCAATCTCGCCATCGTCACCAAGCGTCTGAACGAGCTTTCCGCGAGGACGGCGAGGCTTGTAGCGGAACGCGACGGAGCGCCGTCGATCGCCTTTTCGGAAGAGCTGCTGGCGAAAGCCAGCGACCCGGAGGCAGCGCGCTCGATAGAAGGCGAGGAGCGCCTCTTCGCCAATCGCAGGTCATCGCTCGTAGGGCGCAAAGCGCAATTGCGCGAACGGATCCAGCAGCTCAAGCAGGAAACCGAGGGCCTTGTCGCCCAGGAAACCGGCAAGCGTCAGGAGATTGCGCTGATCGAAAAGGAGCTGGAAAGCCTGCAGCGCCTGTTCGATCAAGGGCTCGTCCCCGCCAACCGGGTATACGCATTGCAGCGGGAGGCCGCCAGCCTGACGGGCGAACTCGGCAGCCTGGTCGCGACCGAGGCGCAGACGAAAGGCAAGGTCACGGAAACCGAGCTTCAGATCATCCAGATCGATGATGACCAGCGCAGCGAGGTCTCCGATCAGCTTCGGCAGGCCGAGGGAGATATCGGCGAATATTCCGAACGCCTTGTCGCCGCTGAGGATGACTTGCAACGCATCGACATCCGGGCACCGCAGGGCGGCATCGTGCATCAGCTTGCCGTCCATGCAGCCGGCGCCGTTATCGCCCCAGGTGAAGCGATCATGCAGATCGTCCCGGACCGGGACGCGCTGATTCCCGAGGTCAAGCTCTCGCCGACCGACATCGATCAGGTGGCAATTGGGCAGGCGGTGCATTTACGGTTTTCGGCCTTCAGCCAGCGGAACACGCCGGAGCTGAATGGTGTCGTGACCAGTGTTGCAGCAGACCTGACGAGCGATCAGCGCTCGGGCCTCAGCTACTACGTCGTTCGGACCAAGGTTTCCGATGGCGAATGGCAGCGACTTGGCCAAGTCACGCCCATTCCTGGCATGCCTGTCGAAGCCTTCATACAGACCGGCGAGCGAACGGCGCTCGCATATCTGACGAAGCCGTTGATGGATCAGGTCGCGCGAGCCTTCAAGGAAGAATAAAAAGATGCGGCGCCTTGATCACCGACCGGGGGAAGAAAGGCTCCTGAGCAATGCCGACGCGCTGGGCCGTTCGGCATTCCCTGGGCCTGCGTATACCGGTCCGACCGACGCCCAAGGCCTCGATCGCGGCACAGGTCAAACGAAGGACCGCTTCATCTTGCTGGACGAACTTCGAGGGATAGCTGCGCTATCGGTGGTTCTCCTGCATGCTAGCCAGCTTTTTGGCTTTCGTCTCACTTCCCAAGCCTCGCTGGCCGTGGATTTCTTTTTTTGCCTCAGCGGATTCGTACTGGCAAATGGGTACGACCAAAAGCTAAGGTCGGGTCTCCTGCCGAACCGGGTATTCCTCGTAAAGCGCGCAGTACGGCTCTATCCTCTGATCGTGGTTGGTGTCGCTTTGGGCGCTCTTGCGGCACTTGTTCCAACCCCGGTTGTTCCTCTCACGGACATCTTGGTGCTTACAGTTGGCGCATTGCTCCTATTGCCCTTGGGCCTCCTCGTTGAGCAAGACGCGTTCGCGATTAACAATCCGCTCTGGTCTCTTTGCTTTGAAATGGTCGCAAGCGTGGCTTACGGATCAGCAGCTCGCCGAAGAATTCATTTTTCGTTTGAGATAGCGATTCTCGCGGCAATGGCGATAGCGCTTTTCCACGTGGTCACGATCGAGGGCGGTATCGGGCCAGTTGGATTCGCGAGCTGGCGAGCGTTCTTCGAAGGGTTTGTCAGGGTCGGGTTTTCGTTCCTCGCGGGCGTCTTGATCTTTCGCTGGAATATCAACCATCGCATCCGGGCGGTTCCACCTCAGATTCCACTTTTCCTTCTATTCGGTGTTTTATTCTTCCCGTTTCCCGTCCACGGAAGCATGTACGATTTCACCTGCATCGCTGTCATTCTTCCCGTCGTGGTCGCGTTGGCCGCCACAGTTGCGTCAAATAACAAGCGGCCGTTCGCGGCATACCTCGGGCAACTGTCCTATCCTGTCTACATTATCCATCAGCCAATTATTCGGCTCGGCGCTCAATTCCAGAATCTTACCGACGGATTCATCCCATGGCCAATCACCGTGAGCTGCACCCTCTTTGCCGCTGTCGGCCTGGCGCATATTCTGCACATTTGCTACGATGCACCCGTCCGCGCTTACCTGGGGCGCAAGTTTTCCCTGAACTAGACCTACCGTGCCGCGATACCGAACGCATCCAGCACTTGGGTTGTTATCGTTCCGGTGACCTTGAGATTGTTGTCTCGCTGCATCTGGCTCAAGGCTGCGCGTGTGTCCTCGTCGACCACTCCGGTCAGGGCGCCGGCATAGTAGCCATAAGCCGTCAGTCCTGATTGCACCTGAATCACGACCTGCCTGAACTTGTTTGAGTTGCCCGGCAGCGTCCTGACGGGTGCCGCCTGCTGCGGAGCAACAGGAGCAGGGTCTGGAAGTGGCGACCGCACGGCCGGAGGGGAATATGTCGGAGCGGTATAGAGTGGCGCTGGAGCGGGGGGAGGATCGTAGGACGGAGTCGCATAGGAAGTTCTCGGCAGCACGTAACCGCCGCCGCTTCCCGATCTGTGGCTTGAATGGGAGCTGTGGGAGCTATGGCTCGAATGGGACCGATGCCCTGCGAGCGAATACAGATGCTTAATCTTGAGCCGCTCCAGGATCGAATGCGGGTCGGGCTTCTTGACGATCGGATCGAGCGGCATGGCGTCGGACTTCGTCGGCATGAATCCTGCAGCCAGCAGCGACGGAATTAGAAATATGCGTCGTTTCATATCGGTCCCAGCCCCCTGAACCCTTTTTTATGGTCATACCATTCGAAGAAGCCTCCGCATTGCTTCCTCAACGAGCAGCCCGCGCAGAAGGGTTCTTGCTTGTTCTTCCAGTCGGAGATCGATGCCGGCGCCAGGTGGCGATAGCGCGCCGGCACCGAGCACAGAGGAAAATTATAGAGCTGGACGGGGACGTCCCGCGCCGTGGCGATGTTGATCGCGCGTGCGACGTTCCCGAAATCGATGGACGTGTCCTTGAAGCTCGAATCCCAGTTCATCCGGCCGACGCCGATATTTTCGAGCTGCATGATCGCCCAGCGCTCGACGAAGGGCAGGGCAGTGCCCACGAACCCTGCCAGCGCCGGCAACATGTCGTAGTTCTGCTGCATGACGACGGTTCGAAGCTCGATCGCGGCGCCGGCTTCGAACAGGACCGAAAAGGATGCGAGCAGCCGTTCGAAGGCGCCTGTTTTCTTGACGATGCCATCGTGGTCGTCGGCATTCGCAGAGTAGAGCGGAATGCCCCACAGGATCCGCTCGACGCCGATCTCCCGCAACGTGTCGGTGTCTTCTTCGCCGAAATGCTGGCCGTTCGACAGGATGTGAAACTTCAGGTCGGGCCGCCTCTTCGACAGCGACAGCAGCATGTCGAATAGCTTCCTCTTGTGAAGGAGAGGCTCGCCTCCCGACAAGCCAATGTAGGCGTTGAAAGGTGCCAGCGACGCGGCGGTCTCTAGTTCGGAAAACAGGTCGACGTGCTGCTTCTTCGGAGGCTGCGAACACATGAGACACAATTGGTCGCACTGTTCGGTAACAAGGAGCGTGTTGTGCCGCGAATCCGCCCTGATCAGGCGCCGGGCACTCGTCTGTCCCGGCACGATCATGATCACGTCGTTGTCGAGCTTGAGGTCGTCTGCCGCATGGAGCGCCAGGGAAAATCCCTTGAAGTCGTATTCCCGTCGCGCGCCATCGCGGCCGATCAGGACGGCGTCGCTCGGGCCGAGATCGCTTGCGTCGTCCCGAAGCCTGACGACGAGAGGCTCCACGACGGGAAACGGATCGACCTTGATGCGCAGGTCGATCATTGGTGGACCTTGGTCAGTTCAGGGTCGATTTCATCCAGACCGGACCAGAGGGCGATCGACTGCCGCACCTTGGGATCGTCGGAATAAAGCAGCTCGAAAACCAGATCGAAGATCGACATATGCCTCTGGCAGAAGTCAGTAAGATGGCGGGGCAGGTCTATCCGCCCATATCTGGAGAGATCGTCGATGAGGTCGACGCCGCAGAAGGCCTGATAGGGACAGTGCACGCAGTCCGGATCGAAGAGGTTGAGCGCTTCGGTGTTCAGGGCCTCGACGATCGTCCGATCCATTCCGGTGCGAACGTCGCCCATGCGTAGGTCGATCTGTCCCAGCCGGGTGATCATGCGTGCTTCGTCGGTCGGATAGAACGAACCGTCGTGGTCGATCACCACATAGCTTCTGCCGACGATGTTGGGATTCCTGAGGTCGACGTGCCCATCGTGGCCGCCACGCACGACGCGCCGCAGGCAGTGGGAGAAGTAGTACTCCTCCATCGGCCATTCCGATGTCGCGTTGTATTCGATGAGAGTCATGATGGAGCGCCGCACATACGCATTCCAGACAGCGCTCATGTATTGTGTCCGGAAGCGTTTTCGGGCGAAGCCCTGATGATTGACGGGTCGCAGATAGATCGATCGAAGACCAAAGAACGAATAGGCGTCGATGACCTCGCGGGGGTCGGGGAGGGCATCGAGGTCGAAGGTCGGCAGCGCCGAGACGCGATCCGGCCATTTGCTCGTCGCGCGAGCCAGGTTCTCGAGAAATTGCTGTGTTGCGACCGTGCCGGAGGTCCGATGGCGCTCGTGAAGCTCGCGGGTGGGATCAAGCGACGTGCTGACGAAGGTATCTTCGGATGCCAGGAAGTCCCAGGCCGCCTCGCTCACGTCCTGAAGATTGGTGCAGATGACGAAATCCGCGTTTTCGAACCGCTCCCGCGCAAAGGCGCGGACTTCTTCCAAAACATCCAGGCGGAGGAGCGGCTCTCCTCCCTGGAATTCGATCTTGATCGTCGTCGTCGACAGCCCGTCGAGCCAGCCGAGGACGGCGTGGAGCGTCGCGGCATCCCAGTCATGTCCGGGCGCGTTCTCGTTCACGCGACTGACTTGGCAGTAGGCGCAGGCGAGATTGCAGCGAAGCGTCGGCACAAGAATGACGTAGTCGAGGTCCGGGGGAACATGAAGACGCTTCGCCCATCGATAGCTGAACGCGTTGTACGCCAGATCGCCAACGCTATCGAAAGCGTGCCCATTTGTCTTGAGGAAGGCCTGGTCCTCGGCAGTCATGCCGTCTTGGACATAGCGCTCAAGGAAAGCGTCGTTCGACCGAAAGAATCCGCCGGCATCGTCGCAGAAGATGAACCCTTGCTTGCCGACCGGTCGGAACTTCAGCGGCATCACGTTCATCGCAGCAGTCTTTCGATCACCGCCTGGCGTAGCGTCTCGGTTTCCCGATGAATTTTCTGGCGGTAGAGCGTATGCCGGAATGCAGCAACGATAGCCGGATCGGAAGTGCTCAGCGCGACGCCCTGCTCGGTGGTCTCGACGTCCACGTCAGGGTGCAGATAAGAGAAGCGTGCGATCGCTTCGTCGAGGTGTGGCCGGAAGATCGGCGCAATGTCTATGGTCACGAATGTCATCCCGAACGAGCAACCAGGAGATGCGAATATAGTCGGGTTGCGATGATTCCAGAATCTTATCGCTGAAGTTGATCCGGACTTTTTTTGGGCTTTGCTTCAACGAGATAGGAAAACACCCGGGATTCGACCCGAATGCAGGATCCGCATCTTGGCCAATAAACCTGGCGGTGTATGTTTGCTCTCTGCGAGGGTGAGGGCGGCATGGGGATGAAGGCAGGATACGCGACGCTGCTGTTTGCTTATATGCTCTTAGCGGTGTCGGCGGTGGAATCCTTTGCGGATATCGCGGCGACATCCTTATAATGCACAAACCGCCTCGAATCGCGCGAAGGGGTCACAAACTTGCTTTTCTACCGACGTTCCACCTACTTTCGGGTTGCTCCGTTGATAGGTCTGCTGTCGAGATGAGGAGCATCGCAATCATGCAATCGGAGCGAAGGCGTGGACGCAAAACGAACTGGACAGAAGCAGCGTCGGACGATCATTGCCGAGGGAGCACATCCTGTTGATGCTCATGTGGGGCAGCGCATATTTCTAGCGCGCAAAGCCAAGAGAATGTCTCAAAAGATTCTCGCGGACCGACTCGGCATAACATTTCAGCAAATTCAGAAGTACGAGAAGGGTAAGAACCGCGTCAGCGCTTCAGTGCTCTACGGGATCATGTGCGCGCTGGACGTGCCCGCTACCTATTTCTTCGACGGATTAGGGACCGGTGACGGGCCCGCCTCGGAGGCCAATCCCGTGGCAGCGAAAGATACTAAGGCGATCGAGCCAATGTTTACGACCCGAGAAAGTGTGAACCTCTTGCATAATTACTTTAGAGCGTCCTTGGCTGTCCGGAAAGCGGTTCGCTCGCTTCTTTGCATCGCAGCAAAGGAGGAGACGCTGGCTTCTTGAAGTTTCAGCTCGGGTAGTGCAGCCAGGTAGGCGTGCAAGTGCTCGCACGACGACGCCGGTCAACATTGTGCGCGCTCGGTCTCGAGTTGGACATCCCGCAGACCATCGTCCCTGCGATCATTGCTCTGCTGCAGCCGCGTGACGGCGACGACACCAAATCCCGGATATACCGCATCGCTTGAGTTGCAGCTGGTCAATCTAAACGTGGGCACCGCGCGGTTCCAGCGCATCCACCCTTGAGGATAGCTATCGCTCGCTTTCGAAATACTCCGACGTCGTTCTTCTTCAAGCATGCCTGAATAGTGGACTGCGAGCGGATCGCGATAGGGTTGATAGGGTAGGTGATCCGCGGACCCTTGACCGGTCTCAATCGATCCGCACCTGGCATCGTATGCCAGGGTGCTACTACGATTGTGGCAGGGCAAAGCGCCTGACGCCAAATAGACCTTTCTGGGACGCGACCCATACGGAAGATTAGAATGGTACGGTTGGCAACGAGAAATTCCGGCGATCAACACAGAAAAAAAAGGGCCACTGGAAAACCAGGGCCCTTAAGGCGCGGAGGTAAATAGACCTCCAGGAAAAAGGGCTGACAATGGAATCTCAAGAATACCATCAACAGCCTGCTCGCAGGTGGTATATGCATGTATCTCGTCCGTTCGGCAACTATTTTTCTGTAGTGCAGTTAAGCAGCGGCAAATATTTAATAGGAATGCATCCAAGCCCGTCCGCGTTTTAAGGAAACATTGCCGGTTTGCGTGGCCGAGGCGCCGTTAAAAATCACCCGTACCCCTAAGTGCTTCACTGTCCCAGCATCAGAATTTCGCGATCGGGGTGGCTGTCATTAAGCTCCGTCGACGAACGGGTAGAGCCAATTTGGAATAGCTATGATGCGTAGGCAGTGCTGATGTTAGCCAAATTCCGCTACTTGTTGGCATGCTCGGGAGACACAATAACGAAAGTGCTTCACAATCACGGAAGTCACTTTGATTAAAATAAAAACTTTGCGGCCAATGTGCCGAGCTGTTGATAAGGTCCAATGTTCCTACTTAGACCCAAAAAAGGTCCGCAATAGGACTCGACTTTACAGAGAAATTTGCAATTACTGTTTGAAATAAGTGGGGGCGAGGTCTAAGTCCAGTCTATTGGACGTATGCCGGTTTTAGGACTGCTGGGGAAGATTTGAAATTCGTTGATATTCTGCGGCATTGGGTCGATGAGGCCGCAATGCCAGCCATTGATGCCGCTGTTGCGGCACTTTCCAAAAGACACAAAGCTCGCCGGGGTAGAAGTGAATCTTCGCTGTACACCCTGCGCCAGCTGAGTCGTACCTCAGATCCTGGGAAGATCCTCGTTGGCCGAGGTTCGTCCATCTGCGGACAAATGGAAAGTTATGCGGCGGCAACCCGAAATAACTTTTCATACATTGAATGTGGGCGCAAGCAGTGGTTTGGTGGCCGCGATAGAATGACTTTGAGAGAGCTTAAAATGCAAGCAAAAATATAAGAAATATGGCAATGCCTCACGAGTATAACATTTTGAGCTTCGCTCGTAACATTTTAATAGATTAAGGAAGTACCGGTTCGATGTTGTTCGGCAGGAAGAAGCGTGGGCACTCATGCATGCGGTGTGGTAAGAGCAAGAAGATCGATGGCGACGAGCTAATTTGTTCATCTTGCATCGATGAGATTACCCTTCAGTCCGTGTCCAGCCCGTCAGATTCAGGCGGGGATGAGATTGAGCTTCCAGTACGAATTGCACAGAGAGCGTCGGCTTGAAAAAGTTAGGAACCGCGTGGTCCGGATTGCATGTTATCTATCACGTGTGGGGATCAATTGCGTGTTTCCGGCCTTCGTCTTCGGATGCCGACAATGTCGGTGGCGGTGATCCGGCCACTCTCAAAATAGCGACAAGATCGAATAAATAATTTATTGGCCGAGGTGGGCTCGATGCTGCATTGACATCAGCAGAACCACTCGTGCGCTTAGTCGTCTGCGATACCGTCGTCGCCCATAAAATGCAACATTGGGCGACGCAACCCAGGGCGCTCCGACGTTAGTCGTCGAGCGCCCTGTTGATTATCGCGGAACCTGTCGAGCGTGCGTTAATTTTCCATCGCAATGAGGGCGGCACATGGGGGGAGCTACTTTAGAAGACAAGCTTATTGCAGCTTCCGGTCGACCAAGTGGGTTCGACTATATGCGCATTGTGCTCGCGTTGATCGTTTTTTGTCTGCACAGTCTAACCACCGCCTACGGCACGGGTTTGGACTTTGCTTGGGATACCTGGCTCTACGGCCCCTGGTTGCGCTTGGTGCTGCCAATGTTCTTTGCTCTTAGCGGCTTCCTGGTAGCCGGAAGTTTCATGCGGTCAAAATCGATCATTCACTTCCTTGGGCTTCGCTTCCTCCGTATCTATCCAGCTTTGGCCGTTGAAGTTCTGTTCTCTGCTTTGATACTCGGCCCGATCGTGACCACGGTCGCACTTTCGCAGTATTTCCGAAGTGAGATGTTCTTCCGTTATCTGCTCAACATTTCCGGCCATATCTACTACTATCTTCCCGGCGTTTTTGCCGATAACCCGTATCCTAAAAAGGTCAACGGGCAGCTCTGGACAGTGCCGTTCGAGCTACTTAGCTATATTAGCTTGACTGCCGCAGTCCTCGTTGGTTTCACAAAGAAGCGGCAGTTCTTCATGCTGGCATGTTTGGTTATGTTGATCGCCTACCCTATCGCCCGGTTTTTCGTTCACGGCGGTGAACTCCCAGTTACAGCGACGAAAGTACCAGGGAACGTGCTCGTCGAGACTTTCCTTTGGGGCGTGGTTTGCTATCAGTATCGCGATAGATTGCCGTTTGGATTGATCCCGTTCGGCGTGGCACTCGGCATCAGCCTCGCTCTGTTTTCAGGCCTACCAATGGGCGAGTACTTTTGCGCCCCGTTCGTGGCCTACCTAACCGTCGTGCTCGGCCTGCTTAATCCGCGCCGCATAAGCCTGCTGCAGGGAGCCGACTATTCGTATGGGGTCTTTCTCTATCATTTCGCAATCCAGCAGGCGGTGGTCGATCTGTTGCCATCGCTGCGGACATGGTGGGCAGTGATCGCAACAAGCCTCCCAGCGTCGATTTTGGTTGCTGCAGCGTCCTGGCACTTCGTCGAAATGCCAGCTTTAAAGCTCAAGGGACGGTTACCCTTTCACCTACCCTTTATAAGAGGCCGGCGCGCCGAAGTTGCCGAGGAGGTTCGGTAAAAGCTAGAAGCAGAGGGGCTCCCCGCTTCAAGGCGGGAAGCCCTCTCCAGTCTTTTCCGTCTAAAAGTCTTGCTGAGCTCGACGAAGTCGGCCGTCGGATCAATGTCATTGAAATGGCGAGGTGGTTCCGAAGCACTTACTGCGTGGGGACGACCGTATCGGCGGCGCCCGCGTTCGAACCCGTCCGCAATGAACCCGACAAAATCATTATAAAGTCCTTTGAAGGCAAGGCCGAACGCGAGGCCAAAACGATAAGACTTCGCAGCTTGAATCACCCCGTGCATCTGGGTCCGAGCCATGGCCCACCGCGCGACAGAGGGATTGATGCCTTCAACTTCCGAAACGGCGATATCAAGGGCCTCCAAAGAGCCTCGGGCCATGGCAAATCGGCTTATCGACATTGATGTCGCCGTTTGCCGGTAGCCGATCAGGTATTCGGGAACGCATACTACTTCGCCAACGGCCGCCAGCTTAATCTGCATCAGATAATCTTCACTGCCGCGGACGCGCTCATCGTATCCTCCAATTGCAACGGCCGCGCTCCGACGAATAACGATGCCTGAACCGGTCCCAACGAAATTATGCGCTATCGATCTTTGCAGCGCATTGCCGTTGATGGCGATCGAAGGTTTCGTCTCAATGATGTTGCCATTCTCGTCTATTCTGCGAAGGAAGGAATAAGCAAAGGCAGAGTTCTCGCCAACTCGTTCTAACTCGTTGACGAGCTTCTCCAAATAGGTCGGATGCCAAAGATCATCTGCGTCTAGTGGCGCTATATATCTTCCGGATGCCTGCTCGATTCCATAATTCCGCGCACCTGGGAGCTTCCGATTAGTTATCGTGTGCACGGCTATCCGGCGGTCATGCTGTTGTAAGGACTCTGCAAGTTGCCCCGACGTATCAGTTGATCCGTCATTGACAATAATAATCTCAATATCAGGCAGCGTCTGCGCGCCGGCACTAGCTACGGTTTCGCGAAGCGTGCGTTCACCGTTATAACAAGGAATAATGACCGATACGATTGCCACAGGATCTCCGCTGGCATGGGACTTACCAAATTTTTTATTACTAAAGGTTTTCTTGTTAATCGAGTGTGATGGGTCGAAAAAAACGGCAAATAGTGAAAACGGTTGTCGTCCGGTTCAGGGCTACGAGATTTTAAGTTGAAACTCCGAGAACGGGGATGCGCGCAGGAGGCCAATTAGAAATCGGCCCTTAAATTGGCAGCATGGGCAGAGCGAGCGCAATCCCATTGAAGAGGCGATGGTTAGAGAATACGCGGGGTTTGGTCCCGTTGATGGAAAAGTCGACGGCAACGGTAGCGGCCACACCGGCGATTGAACCCTTCGCCCCGTGGATTGCCGCGGCCTGGTTTCCTTGTGTATGCCGAACTACAATCCAGAAAGCGCTCGTCCCAAAGGGTATCTTCCAACTCGCAGCTGGGATGCTCGCATAGGAGTTGTCGCCATAATGACGATTGTGTTTACGTGAGCGGTGCGCCGAGCAAGCTAATCGTGGCGCCGCGCTTGTCGGTCAATATTCCTGATCTCCATGCTTCGCCGCTCAGTACGCGCAAATTGGAATCCGAGGCACGCTAAAACCACAATTAATTGAGCCAAAAATTCGACCATACGTTAATGTCGCATTAAACAGATAGCTCGCGGCGCTCAATCAACAACCGAATACTTGGTGCCGTTTTTACTCAGATGCAACCCGAGATCGATACGATCGAGGTTCTCGCGCCATCGTCGGAATATTTACCTAGTATGTTTACGTTAACTACCGATTAAACGGATTCTCATTTCAAACAATGTTAGTAGCCTCCCACGCGATAAAAATTAAATCGGGAGATGTGGATTTGCCCTCGTCAAAAAATCAGTAATAACGGCAGAAAGGCCGTACTGCTTGGTGGAGTTAAGCTCGTGCTTTCTGCTTCGACAGCGTGTGCAGGGGCGAGCCGGGGCTATGTTAATTGCACAATTTTTCATTGACCCCAAAATTGGTCTTTGACGTTAATGCCGCATTAAGCAAATAGCTCATGGAGTTGTATCGATATCGAATACTTGGTGAAATATTTAAAATGATTCAATCAATGATTGAGTATATCGTGGTCTTTGACAGTATTCAACATAGTGCGTTTGCGTTAATTATCGATTAAACCGGGTTGCTATTTAAATCAATGTTAGTAGCGTCCCGAGTGAGGGAAGTTAAATCCTGAGATGTGGATAAGCTGCCTCAAGACATCAGTAATACAAGTTAACAGGGAGTATAAAAGTGGCTACAATCAATCTTCAACCGGGCCAAGACGGCGATTTTTCTGATCAAGTAGGTCCAGTTAATGTTTATGGCACAGACGGAAGCGATAACATTGTCGGTACTGACGCTCATGACAATCTGCGCGGCGGGATCGGGAACGACACCTTAGTCGGTGGCGCTGGCGACGACTTCCTCGATGGTGGCGAAGGCAACGATAAAATGTATGGCGGCGTGGGTAACGACACTTATGTCGTGCAAAGCGCTCAGGACGTGGTGGTGGAACTCGCTGGCGAGGGTGTCGACCACGTTAAGTCATACATCAGCTATACCCTGCGTCCCAATGTCGAAAACCTGACGCTAATGGGCGAAGACAACCTTAATGGCTCCGGCAATGAGCTTAACAACACCATCAAGGGCAACATCGGAAACAACACCCTCTTCGGTGGCGACGGCGACGACAGCTTGTTGGGTCTGGCGGGCAACGATATCATCCGCGGCGGCAACGGCAATGACTTCATGGATGGTGGCACCGGTGTCGACTTGGTGTCTTACAAAGACGCGATCAATGGAGTGACGGTCGATCTTTCGATAAACACCAAATCGCAGGACACAATCGGTGCTGGCCGTGACACGTTGAAAAACTTCGAGAATCTCGAAGGCTCGATTTTTGCGGACAAGCTGTCTGGCGATTCCGGGAACAACAAGATGGCGGGCCTGGATGGCAACGATGTGATCCGCGGCGGGGCCGGCAACGATGATATCACCGGTGGAGCAGGGGCAGACACTATCGTGTTTGAGGCTGCTGGAATTGCGAACGGCGTCGATCGAATCCGCGATTTCCAATCCGGTATTGACTCGCTGCAGTTCAACAAGGCCGATTACGACGTGAACGCTTTATTCACGTCGAGTGACAAGAGTGAAGCGGAAGGTGCGGGCGCGCAGTTCGTCTTTAACACGAAAACCTTTGCACTTTACTACGATGCAGATGGAGAGGGCGGAAACGCCGCAATCCATATCGCAGATTTCACCCCCGTCACTGTGCACGCAGAAGATATCCACATCGTTTGATGGTTGGTCTGAACGCGCCGCTAATAATCGGCGCGTTCAATCACAAGTAATTAAATAATGCTGTTCTTCGTTAACACCAAACCCACCTCTGCACGTTACTAGGACGCCAATGGAGAGGGCGGAAACGCCGTAGCCATATCGCCGATTTCACCCAGTAACCGTGCACGCAGAAGATATCCCACATCGTCTGATGGTTGGTTCTGAACGCGCCGCTCGTTAGCGGCGCGTTCGAGGAAAAATAACTTAATTGAACTCGCAGGCCGCATCCCGATGCTATCAGTTCTAATTTGTACCACCGGTGGAGGCGACCTGAAGCAGGTTGTTGACACATTTCGGCGAGAGACCGATGTGCCGCTGGAGATCGTTATCGTAGTCGACAATCCGAACGCGGACGTTGCCCACTTCAGTGAGCTGGCGGCCATGGACAAGCGGTTGAAGATACATGTCAATCCATCAAACCTTGGGTTGACGAAAAGCCTGAATGTCGGCCTTCGCATTGCGAGCGGCGATGTGATTGTCCGAAACGACGATGATGACATTCCAACCGCGCAGAGACTCGCCAAGATCTATGCGCATTTTCAGGCAACTTCAGCTGATTTCGTATACTCGTTTGCTGAGGGGAAGTCTGAAGGCAATAGTTCGACTTGGGCAATCAAAGGTCCGATTGAGGGCCACGAAATAGTGGCCGCGCTCCGAAAAAGAAACTTCATTGTCGCATCGACGGTTGCATACCGCCGGAGCCGCGTGGTCGACATTGGCGGCTATTGTGAACCTTTTAGATATGCTCAGGACTACGAACTCTATCTTCGCTCCGCCCGCCAGGGGCTGACGTTCTCCTGCATTCCGGAGCAACTCATCCAGCGACGGTACTCGGCTGAATCTATCACCGTGGCCAAGCGGAAAAGACAGGCATTATTTTCATTCGCAGCACGATTGATGGACATATCGGAGGCCGGCTCTCTCTCAGACGCAGCACGGACCATCCTCAAGTACTCCTTCATTCTTCTAACTCCAAATTTTTTCAGGCGCCTTCGAAGGAGTGTCGGCCTTGGCAAGTAGAAAAAAAATGCTTGTAGTCGGTGCTCGCGGGATCACCGGGCACGAAGGAGGAGTCGAGAAGTTTGCTGAGGAATTCTGCAAGCGCGCTTCAGAGATTATCGACGTAGAGGCTACCTGCCTAAGACACGACGACCGTGCCCCCACGTCGGTAAGGGTTCACGTAACCGGCACATTTGGGTTCGGAAAGACCGATAAGATATTATACTACATGAAGGCAGCTTGGCTGTGCTTAACTGGACGTTATGACTACGTCTTTTTGCTTGGTATAAATTCAGCCGTGCTCAGCTTGTTTACTCGTCTTAACCCCCGTCGACGCCCGGTCGTGACTGTGCGGAGCGGGTCCATAGATTACCTTCTCCCAAAATGGGGCAGGTTAGCTAAGCGTTACTTCCGTTTTTCGGAAAAGACTATGCGATTTGCTGATCACGTAATCGCGGTTTCACCAAGTATACAGCGTCACCTTAGTAAAAAGGCAATTGATGCTACCCTTGTCAGAAATGGGATTACCAGAGACAAGGGTGAGGTTGAAACTCAGCGAGTTGGCGCTCTAGCCGTTGGCCGGATAACGAGCCAGAAGAACTATTCGGTGTTGGTCGAGGCTGCTAGCGTCTTGGGCTCAACACCCGTCACGATCGTCGGTGGGCCCGATAAGACTAATGAGATCGACGTTTTGACCTCGGATATTGTGCGTCGCGGGCTGGTAAACCTCAGGATGGAGGGTGCTCTCAATCGGCAGGAGGTCTATGAACGACTTCGCCAAGCCGCAGTTTTTGTTAACTGCTCGATACACGAGGGTATGTCCAATTCGGTCCTTGAAGCAATACAATGCGGTGCGCCCGTTCTGCTTTCGGACATTGACGCCAACCGCGACCTCCAACTGCCAGATGTTCACTACTTCGATCCGAACGATGGCACCCAGCTCGCTGATTTGATCGAGCAAGCCATGCTTGATCCCGAATCGTTCACGGTAAATCGGAATCTATTTCCGGATTGGGATGAGGTCGTCGAAACAATATTGGCGAAGATCGGCGTATCCAATGACAATGATATTCATCCCGCCCACAATCACGAGCCCAGCAACGTGGCCGCCGCTTAAGCGTTGGATCGAGAGGCAGGACCCAACAAGTGCAGTCAAAAATGAGCCACACTCGACCGTTCCCCCCGCGTGTTTTTACTCCCGCCGTAATCATGGCTGTGGTTCTGACAAGCTGCGTAAACCTGCTGGCGCTTATAGGTCCAATCTTCATGATTGAGGTCTACGACAGGGTGATACCAAGCAAGAACATGCCTACGCTCGTGGCGCTGGGTGTTCTCGCTGCATTTCTCTATCTCTTCTCGGGTGTTTTGGACGTGGTACGCGGCCGTATTATGGCACGTGTTGCCGGCGTCTTGGATATTGACCTAGCATCCTGCGTCTTCCGCATCATTGCAACGATGCCTCGTGTTGCAGCTGTGCGGCCGGGTGCAACGAGGCCGGCCGCGGATTTGGATCAGATAAGGCAGTTCCTATCGGGAAGCGGCCTCCTGTCTTTGTTTGATCTTCCGTGGGCGCTTCTCTACCTTTTAGTATGTTTTCTTATTCATCCGTATATCGGGATTGCTGCTACTTCAGCACTTTTGGTCCTGGTCATGCTGACGGCAATAACGCATTTTGCGACGAAGCGAGAAGCGCGAAACCTTAGCTCAACGCTTGCTGCCCGGGGTCGGCTGGAGGAAGAGGTTCATCGAAATGTGGAAGCCATTGCGTCGATGGGGCTTTTCGATCGCGCGTATGAGCGCTGGTTTGACCATCACGAGGCGCATGCGAAATCGGGCCGCAAGATAAATGATCTTGCCGGTATGGCTGCGAGCGCATCCAAGACGTTCAGATATGCAGTCCAGTCAGGCGTTCTCGCACTCGGAGCATTTCTGGTCGTTGATGGTCAGTTGACTGGCGGGATGATCTTGGCGTCCTCAGTTATTGTATCCCGCGCGCTCGCGCCAGTGGAGCAAGTTATCGGCCAATGGAAGTCTTTGATTGGCGCGATGCAAGCTGGCGACGACTTAGTGAGAATTCCAAACTAGCGACGGTCATCGAGCATAAAACGAACCTGGCCGCTCCACAGCTGAACTTGCAAGTTCGAAACGTTGCGGTCGTGCCACCAGGGGCGCAGAAGCTAGCTGTTAAAAACGCCTCGTTCGCGCTTGAGGCGGGAAGCATACTCGGTGTCATCGGTCCTAGCGGCTCAGGTAAGTCCTGTCTTGTGCGAGCGATTGCCGGGATCTGGTCGCCATTAAGGGGAGAGATTCGACTTGATGGTGCGGCCTTAGATCAATGGACGGATGCTGCACGTGGTTCGCACATCGGATATCTTCCTCAGACGGTCGAACTCTTTGAGGGGACCGTAGCGGAGAACATCAGCCGTTTCGATAGAAATGCGAATGACGACGATATATTGGATGCAGCCCATGCGGCGGGCGCACACGACATGATCGTTCACTTCGAGCATGGATATGAAACCGCGGTTGGAGAGGGCGGCAAAAACCTATCGGCCGGTCAACGGCAGCGTATTGCCCTTGCAAGGGCCCTTTTCAAGAAGCCATTCTTGGTCGTGCTAGACGAACCGAATTCAAATCTGGATGTAGATGGGGAGCGTGCACTCGCTAACGCGCTGCTACGAGTGAAGGACAGAAATGGTATTGTTGTTGTTGTCGCGCATCGCTCCGACATCATGAACATCGTTGATCATGTACTCATGCTGCGAAACGGCGACGTCGCAATGTACGGGAAGCGGGATGCCATTATCAATCGTATAACTGAAGGCCCCCGGGCGTTGCCGGCGACAACGCTGAAGGTCGTCGATGGAGATCTGGGAGCATGAACTCCGAAACGCGAAAGGGACTGCAAAAATCGCTACGCAGTCATTTGCTGTTTAGCGTATGTGCGGTGATCTCGATATTTGGCGGTTTTGCCGTATGGGCCGGGAGTACAACACTCGCAACCGCAGTAGTCGCACCCGGAACGCTCGTCGTTGACGGAAACATCAAGCCGGTCCAACACCCTAGTGGGGGAATAGTAACTGAGATTCTGGTGCGCGAAGGACAGGTCGTGCATAGCGACGAAGTGCTAATGAGGTTGGATGCAACTGCTGCCAAGATGAATTACGAGATCTTGAAGGCCGCAATTAATCAGCTCTATTCAAGGAAGGCCAGACTTTTTGCCGAAGGGACGGGACTGCAAGATATTGTCGTCCCTTCAGAGCTAGCCCTGCGACTTGCGCCCGATAAGATCGACGGAGTGATGGAATCGGAGCGCCGCATCTTTCAGAGCCGCCGGGACGCGCGAGACGGGCAGCGTCAACAACTTGGTGAACAGATCACCCAGTACCAAGAGCAGATTAAAGGCCTGGAAACACAACAAGCCGCAAAGGCCCAAGAAATCAGTCTGATCGATAAAGAATTGGAAGGGACACGTCGTCTTTACAAACAAGGTCTTGTTTCACTCAACAGATTGAATAGCCTTGATCGAAGCGAAGCGCGCATTCAGGGCGAGAATGGGCAATTGGTTGCCTCCGCGGCGAGTGCGAAAGCTCGGATTTCGGAAATAAGGATCCAGCTATTGCAGATCGATCAAGATCTGAGGTCGCAGGTTGAGACAGAGCAACGAGACGTCCAGAGCCGCCTCGATGAACTGACAGAAAAAGAAGTCACGGCCCGCGACCAACTGAACCGTGTTGAAATACGTGCGCCAACCGCGGGCACGATCCACGATCTCAATATCCACAGTGTTGGCGCTGTTGTCACTCCGGCCGAAACGCTCCTTCAGATAGTCCCATCTCAAAGTGAACTGGTGGTGAGCGTGAGGCTTGCTCCGTCGATGATCGATCAGGTTGCCGTTGGTCAGTCAGCGTTCCTAAAATTCAGTGCGTTTGATCGCAACACGACACCAGATTTGACCGGTCAGGTCGTAAGAGTGTCGGCGGATCTCGAGACGGATGCCAAAACGAATACTGCGTTCTACAAATGCGACATTGCCATCCCCGCTAGTGAAGTCGCAAAGCTGAATGAATTGAAGCTCCTTCCCGGCATGCCTGTGGAGTCGTTCATAAGAGGGAACGATCGATCTGTTGCAAGTTACTTCACAAAGCCAATACGTGATCATATGGCTCGTGTGTTTGTTGAAAGATAAACAATCGGACTAGCGCGTTATAGATTATTCATCCGGGCGTGCTTAGTGTCGGCATAATCCGAGGCATCTTTGCCGCAGATAAAAGAGAAGACAAAGAGATATGCACTTTCTAGTGACTGGAACTGGGGGCTTCATCGGCTTTCACCTTGCGAAACGCCTGTTGGAGGAAGGTCATTCCGTGACGGGATTTGATGGGATGACGCCGTATTACGACATCTCTCTAAAGGAACGGCGGCATGCAATTCTATCCAGCTACATCAATTTCCACCCAGTTATCGCAATGCTGGAGGACCGTGAGCGACTGACAGATGCATTCGACTCGGCTCGACCCGATGTTGTCGTGCACCTGGCCGCTCAAGCAGGCGTGAGATATAGCCTGGAGAATCCTGACGCGTATATCGGATCAAATTTGGTGGGTTCGTGGAACATACTGGATTTGTGCCGGCAGTTTCGACCCAATCACCTATTGCTGGCATCGACTTCGTCGATTTATGGCGCAAACAGCAAGATTCCGTTTGGGGAGTCGGACAAAGCAGACGAGCCTTTGACCCTTTACGCGGCGACAAAAAAGGCTATGGAGGTGATGGCGCACAGCCAATCGCACCTTCATAAGATCCCCACCACCGCATTTCGTTTTTTCACGGTTTACGGCCCGTGGGGCCGGCCGGATATGGCCCTCTTCAAATTCGTGAGTGCCATACGCGACGGCAAGCCAATCGACGTTTATGGACATGGACAAATGTCCCGAGATTTCACCTATATTGATGATCTCGTTGAGGCGATTGTCCGACTCATACCAGTGATTCCGCAACCCTCGACGTCTGCAAACGCCGCGATAGACACTATATCAATGCATGCTCCCTTCCGTATCGTAAACATCGGGGGTGGGCAGCCGGTTGGCTTGGAGGCATTTATCGAAACTGTAGAGCAGGCACTGGAACAGAAGGCATTGCGAAATATGCTGCCTATGCAACAGGGCGATGTGCCTCGTACCTATGCAGCACCTGAGCTCCTTCAGTTGTTGACGGGCTATACGCCCCAGACACCAGTCTCTGAGGGTGTTCGGCGCTTCGTCGAATGGTACGAGCAAGTCCACTGATTGAACGCCAAAACCGCGAAACCTGTTGAGTAACGCCTTGCTGAAACCGATAGTAGCGACCCTATTTGCGATCAACATGATGCTTGCCGTTGCGCTGGTGAGACTATCAGTTGGTGGGCTACCCGTAAGATTGCTGTTCGTCGCGGTGTTACTTGCCGTGGTGGGCGCGTGTGAGCCTGGACTTATCGTTCGCGCGGTTAAGGACCAAAGAAATCAGATATTTGTCATTGCGTTTTTGACTTGTTGTGCATTGATATCCAGCGCCTTGGTTGGCGACGGCTTCACCTACTCCATCGGTCAAGTTTTCCAGATCCACATTCAAGCAATCGTGGGCTTGATTGTGGGATATTGCGTGATCACCATCGTTGGCTATCAGTCAATGGTTTTAATTTTTTTGCTGCCGATCGCGATTTCGTCAATTTTTGCCGCCTTGCAATTTGCAGGATTTTCGCCCGCTTGGTCCGCCTACGACGCACTGTCCGCTTTACAGCCGCGGGATCTCGTAGAATTCGAGGGATTTGACCCACACTACCGAGCGTTGGGTTTGTCATATAGCCCGGTTCATCTCGGAACCCAGCTGAGCTTGGCCTTTGCCGTAATTTTCGCATACCGCGTTAGCCAAGTTGGGCGGAGTGCTATCATGAGCGGGTTGGATCGAAGACTGATTGCGACGATTGCAATCATCTGTTTCGTTGCAATATGCTCTGGCAACCGGTCGCCTATGCTCGGCTTCGCTGTATTTTTCTGCCTGTATTTGGCGTCTGCTAAGCCGATGCTCGGGCTGTTAGCGGGCCTTTTCATGGTAGCTGCAGTTCTCCTTGGAGACTCCATTGTTGAGGCTATGAATTCCTCCGGACTTCGTACATTCAACACGGAAAACAGTTCGGGCGAGGGACGTCTGGTGCTTAGCGTCTACGGCTCGATGTTATTCTTCTATAGGCCATTCGGATATGGGCTGTCATTCGACAGCATCGCTCACTATTCCGAGTACTGGGATTGGCTGAAAAACTATCCCAATTCTCAGGCAATCACGGTCCATGCGCTCCATAACTACTATTTGATGTTTATCAACAAGCATGGGGTGTTGGCGCTTTTTGTCGTTCCATACTTGCTACGCGCCTGCTCGAAGAATTTGGTGGGCGTGCTCGCATTCGTCCCGTATCTCGTGCACATATTCTACCACAACGATGGTCCGCTCCAGGCAGACTTCATGTTCTGGTACATAATTCCTCTCGTGGCTCAAAATCCCGCGTTCTACCCACAGCAAGATCGAGAAATGGCGCAAACAATCGCCGCTAGGAAACCCGCTCAGGTGACGGCTGTGCGGTGACAGTTGTGAGGTCACGTTTTTACGCCCATTGGCTCTGTTCCCTCGTGGCACTCTCGGCTTTAGCATACGGAGGTGTCGCCGAACTTCCGTTCCAATTTTTCGCTGTCCTGACGTTCGTGACAGGCACAGTGGCATTTGCTTTGATGCCCCGGGCCGCTGAGACAAAAACTCTATGGCTTCTATTCATCATTGCTAGCACGTTGGCAGCTGCCGCGTACACGCAGTCCTTGGATATGTCGACTTTCCTGACGTTCGGCGCGGCTTTCGAGAGCTTCGAGAGTATTCGGCAAAAGACGATTTCTGTGTCACCGGGGGCAACTGATACCGCGATATTGCGACTACTCGCCCCTATCGCCATTTTCTTTTTGTTTCGGGCCGTATCGACCGACGACGATCGGGCGTTGCGCTTGCTGCGGCTGCTCGGTGCATGGGGCGGCGCAATCGTTGTTGGCGCGCTCATCCAGTTTTTTGTAGACCCTGATCATATCGTCTTGGCAGACAAGCTGCATTACAAAGAGAGCCTCACTGGCCCATTTGTAAATCGCAATAACGCAGCGGCCTATATAGGTCTCATTCTGCAGATTCTCTTGGCGCTCATGCTCTATGGGCGTCGTGCAGCACCTAAGGGGAAGCCTATATCGAGATGGATGACGCCCGCGCTGTTCGCGATTGCGGTATTTGCGCTGCTTTTGACCAAGTCGAGGGCGGGCATAGCAGCCGCTATACTTGGTTGCTTGCTGATGGCAGCATTGCTCCGCGCATATTCTTCCGGCGGCCCGACGCGCCAGAAGCAACGAACGGCTATTCCTTCATTGCTCATGGGCGGCTTAATTTTTTCGTGTATTGGGCTGTTCGGTCAAGGAACGATCATTCGCCTGACCACCGAAAAACTTGCCGATAGCCGGGTGTGCACCTACGACTCGATTTTGTCTGGTATCGTGGCTGATGCAAACTTTTGGATAGGGACTGGCTTCGGCGCATTTCGCTCAGCGTTTCCATCTTATCGGAGCGCAGATTGTGGAATAAACGGCATATGGGATAAGGCGCACAACTCTTTTCTGGAGGGCACCTTCGGCCTTGGCGCTATTTTCCTCGTTGCGCTGATGTGTGGGACGTGGATTCTGTGTCGCGCCTATCTCGGCGGTATGAAGCTCCGCCGACGCTTCCGTCCGTTTGCAGCATTAGGAATAAGCACGACTATTGCGCTACTTGTCCATTCCTTGGTCGATTTTCCTCTCCAAATACCGGGCGTGAACAATCTCTTTGCGGCGGCCGCTGGAATTGCTTATGGGATCTCCTGTCAAGACAAAAGAAATATTAGAGTGCATGAGTTTTCCGGTAATGGGACGTTCAAACAACTCACATAGAACTTGTCGTGTCGACGTTGCCCTGGCGCAACATCTTCAAAATAAATCGCGGAGCGCTCGTAAACTGCGAGCTGATCTGTTAAACGATTTCAAAATGTTAGGTTTGAGGAATGCGGTCTTAATGAAAAGTGGTTCCAAGGTTCTCCTGGCTGTTGGGCTTACGATCGGGTGGCTAGAGTCACGGTCCCGGGATCCGGCCGCGCTAATAAGTTGGTGGACCAGGAAACAACAGTGAAAGTCACCACAAAGGACCGAAAGGTTGGGATCGATTACGCTCACATCGAAATCAACAATGCCAGTCCTCCCCCTGTGCGCCGAGGCGGACTCTGCTTCAAGCAAATACGGTTTCGATGGAGGCCGGGGCTCCGCGCCAGATGCTCCGTTCGGTTTTGGGCGCGACATCAGGCGCCGTGACAAGACGCGATGCTATTCGTGACGCCGTGGAAATTAACGATACAGTAACTAACCCGGGCCGTGAGGTTGTTTAAAACACTCTCACAAAATATGGTCCGCACGCGAAAATGAGGTGAGGGAATGAGCTATTTTAAACTACGGTGCGCAGCTGCTTTGGTGGTGGTTTTCGGCGCTGGTCAAGTACATGCAGCTGTTGACGCGGGCGCATCGTGTTTCATCGCTCCGGCGAAGGCAAGCCCGGAGCAGTTGGACTCGTTCTCCTCTCAACCCGCCGACCTGACTACAAAATATCCGACGGGCGGTGCAGCAATGTCCTTAGAGGTCCGGACCCTCGCTGGAAGTCGGTTTGATAACGTCGACCGGCTTGTCCAGCTCGCCGCCGGCGCCTCGCCAGGCCAAAAATCAGCGATTGGCGCTGGTTTGGCTTGGACTGCACGGGCATGCGCCGCATCTCAGCCGGAATATGCACTTCAAATCCAGGAGAAAATTGCGGCCAGCGGCTTGGATGAAGTCATAACGGCATTTCTTGGTGCCGCCAATGACACCGCAACTGCCGCCCTGGGTAATGGTGCCGCTGCTGCCGCGGCAGGAGATATCGGCAATACGGGCGCGATCGGCAACAGCGGAAATGTTGGTGGCGACGTGGCGACCGCAACGGCTGCACCGGCACGTTTGGCGGCCAGAGGCGCCGGGAGGTCCACGACCATTGTGACGAATGTGATTAGTCCAAATTAATTGGTAGCGTTGGAGTTAGAATGCTGTCCCCATTTAGAAATGATACCGCTGAACTCGGCAGTGAGTTTCGTGCCCGACGCGATAACTTCGACGTTGACGCTATCCTCGCGATTATTCGGCGACGCTGGACTGTAGTCGCCGTCGCGCTCGCAGCTGGGCTCGTGGTGGGAGCAGCTTTTCTACTAAGCGCTGTACCAATGTACACTGCTTCCGCCACGCTGCTCATTGACAAAAGCAATAGCGGTCTTCTCAGCCAGATGAGCGAGACCGGAGCCACTGTTAATGACGATGCCGCGGTTCTGAGTGAAGTTGAAGTTCTTCGGTCCGATTCAGTTGCGCTTTCCGTCGTCGACAAACTTAAGTTGAAGGACAACGCAATCTTCATGTCGCCGAGTCAATCGCTACGCAGCGGCTTGGCTCAACTTCTTGATTTCCGGCGGTTCTTTTCCAGTTCAGAACAAGACGAGGATGGCATAGACGAGGCGCGGGAAAACGCGGCTGCAGCCGTAAAATCGAATATGTCGGTGAGCCGTGTTGGCCGGACCTACGTATTGAATATAGGGTATACCTCCAGATCGCCCTCCCTTTCTGCGAAAATTGTGAATGCCATTGCAGAGGGCTACCTGCTCGACAAACTGAACTCGAAGTACGATGCAACGCGCCGTGCCAGCGATTGGCTTGAGCAGCGAATAGACGAATTGAGACAGAAGGCGCTCGAGACGGATCTTGCGGTACAGAAATTCAAATCCGACAATGGACTTCTTGCAACCAGCGGCCAGCTCATATCTGATCAACAACTGTCTGAGCTTAACAGGGCGCTTATTGATGCGCAGGCGGAGACTGCCAAGGCAAAAGCTCGATATGATCGTATCAAGATAATCATTGACGCTCATCGCACCGACGCGATCGTTACGGACGTTTTGGACAGTTCGATTTCGAACGATCTAAGAATGAAGTATCTCGAAGCCTCCAAGACGGAGGCGGAAATCTCTGCACGGCTCGGGCCCAATCACACTCAAGCGGTTCGGCTGAGAGGACAGATGGCTGAGTATGAGCGCCTGATGTTTGCAGAGTTGGGTCGCATATCTGAGAGCTATAAGAGCGATTACGATGTGGCCCTCTCGAAGGAAAAGTCGCTTTCCGATAGTGTCGGGCAAGCCAGCAAAGTGAGCGCAGCGGCCGGGGAAACACAGGTTCAATTGCGTGAACTTGAACGGAAGGCCGATACTTTTCGTAACCTCTATCAGACGTTCCTGGCGCGATATCAGGAAGCCACGCAGCAACAGTCGTTCCCGATAACCGAGGCTCGGATTATTGAGAAGGCTCAAAATCCGACTGTACCAAGCTATCCGCAAAAGCCGTTGACGCTTGCGCTGTTCGGTATCCTGGGCATTGCCGCTGGCATCTCGGCTTCGGCATATCTCGAGTTTCAGGACAAGTATTTCAGAACTGGGGATCAAGTCCGAAACTCCCTCGATATCGATTTCCTTGGATTCATGCCTACCTTTAACGATGGCGCGGTCAATCATGTCATGACGCACCCGATGTCGATGTTCGCAGAGACCTTGAGAGCTGCGAAGATCGCGCTTGAATCCGATGAAACCTCTGGCTGCCGGGTTGTCGGGGTCGTCTCGGCATTGCCCGGGGAGGGCAAGTCCACCGCTGCCATAAACTTGGCCCACTTGCTGGCGTCAGAGGGCAGCCGAACGTTGCTTCTTGATGCGGACTTCAGGCAACCAGGAACCTCCAGGCTTTTGGCGCCAAATGCAGAATCTGGCTTGCCTCAGATCTTGAATGGCTCCGCATCGGCCGCAAATATGCTGGTCCGTATTGAAGAAAGCGGTGTTGAATTTATACCAGCGTTGGTCAACAAACGCGTCTCAAACTCGGCGCAATTGCTGTCGTCGAAGGCAATGGCTGATTTTCTGGCAGCCGCTCGCACCAAGTTCGACTACGTGATCATTGATCTCCCGCCTGCAGGGCCGGTCATTGACGCTCGAGCTATGGCGTCCCTCATTGATAGTTTTATGCTGGTTATTGAGTGGGGGATGACGTCTCGCAAGGTCGTGCAAGCTGTTTTGGGCAGTGAGCCTGCAATACATTCCAGAACTATCGGTGCTGTTCTCAATAAGGTCGACACTAAAAAATTAAAACTTTACCGGTCGCATGGATCAGTTGAATACTATCACTCAAAATACTCTGACTATTACTTGGAAGATAAATAGCGCGTGAAATCCATTTTAGGTGGGGCGCTTTCGATCGCCTGTGGGCTGTTAACAATATTCGCCGGAACCGAGTTCTGTAAAACACTTCGGTTCAGCGATCTGGTGTCGACGGCTGCTCGTGCTGAGAGTGGTCGTTCTGTAAGTCAGTCAGCAATGCAGCGCGCGGTCACTCTTGCGCTGGAGCTCGAACAGTCCAACGGGTGCCGGGAAGACCTGGTGATGCCGGCGGTAACTATCATGCTTCGCGCCGTCGATGAGGCGGCGCAGCAGCCCGATCTTTCGGTTTGGGTCGATATGGTTACTCGCGCCGACCGATATATGAAATTCGCTCTTGGGTGCTCGCCGAAAGAGGGTAACTATTGGCTCCGCTTTGCGATGCTTCGCAGGCTGCAAGGTGAAAACACTGCCGAGCTCGCGGCCCTCATGTCTTTGTCAGCCAAATATGCGCCTGTCGAGCCCGACGTGCTTGGTCTTCGGATGCGAGTATGGCTTAGTCTTCAACCTGTCACACGCTCTGCCGCCGCCGTTGCCCTCGCGTCGGATCTGGCGCACTTTCTGCAGCATGCGCCCGCTCAAGACATCAAGGAATTCGCTTTCAAAACTGACATTGATATGCAGTCTAGGCTGATCGACGCCAGACGAGAATGACTCGTTTAAAAAGCGTCTTTACGGTTTTTCACCTTCTTCCGCCGCCATAATCTCGCGCCTTACGAAAAGTTTTTTTAGGCGACCGGGCAACAAAAACAATAGTTCGGCTAGCAAGCTCAGCGACTGTTTTCTGAAAAAAACAAGGATGATCGCGGCATAAATCAAAGCGCCTAAAAGCGCCGCGACCATTGCCGCAGCAAGCGGCGGCATGTGGGACAGTAGCAACCCTGCCAGGGGATAGACCATGGCAAACATCCCCAAGCTTGCTATACAATACGGCGCGCCTCCTTTGACGACGGATGCCCTCGAGATCCCAAATGATTTCTGGCTGGCCGCCAGATAGAATACGCAGGTCAGGAAAGCGCTTATGACAACCGCGGCTGCCACGGTTGAAGGGCTGCCGGTCGTCGCTGTCAATGCGAACAGAGCGGACGAAACGATATCCAGAATGCCGAGCGTCCTCAATTTGGAGGTGCGGTCACGAGTTTTGAACAGCGTAATCGCGACCATCTTTAGAACGGCTGGCACGATCTGAAGCGACAGAAATGTTAAAACGATGCTACTCTCCGCCCACTTCTCGCCATAGAGAACATGCGTCAACTCGGGAGCAATAGCGCCGAATCCGATATAAATCGGGGCAAGGATCGCGAGCAGCGCCGATGTCACGCGTATATAGGGCTCGACCGTGTCCCGGTCGCGGAGCTTGGCAAAGGTAGTGACGAGGACGTTTGCGATTGAATCCAGCAAGAGCGAGTTGACTGCCTCGATCAATCGTCCGCCGACCCGGTAAATTGCCAACGCGGCTGGACCAGCGAAGGCAGCAAGAAGAAACTCAGGCATGCGGCCCGACAGATAACTCAAAAGCCGGAATTGAAGGATTGGTGCCGAATAGGACACGATGCGTTTTGCGTGCTTGACGTTGAATATCAGTTGGGGCCGATACGGTTCCTCATGCCATAGGATCAATGCCGATCCGAGGGCGCCGGCGACCCTGGAAATAATGAGCGACCATGCTCCATATCCCAACAAGGCCATGACGATTGCCACAATGCCAGTCAACAGGCCGTTGATAAAGTTCCGAAGAGCGGAGACCTTGAAGTTGAATTTCTTTCGGGCATTGGCGAGGTTAACGACACTCATTGCGTTCAGGACGATAATGGGTGCCATAACGGCCAAGTACAGGGACGTGTCTGCGCTGAAGAAACGGTCGACAAACGGCGCTATCACACCGCTCTGAATTGCCACGCATAGGGCAGCCAACATCAAAAGAAGCCAGAAAGCGGTTGCCGTAGTATCGCCATCAGGGTGATCGTCACTTCGAATG
>Ga0123341_1000220_pt1 | contig 29946 bp, 33 predicted proteins | sample Turbeapinknodule_FD_89959 | JGI IMG/M metagenome (GOLD analysis project Ga0123341, IMG submission 89959) | Root nodule microbial communities of legume samples collected from Mexico - Turtle bean Mexico pink nodule | ecosystem: Host-associated > Plants > Roots > Nodule | place: Mexico: Nepantla...
AAGACAAAGCCGACAGACGGTGTCGTAAGGGCATCACTTGCACCGCTAGGGCGACCGCGCGGCAGGGCGACCGCGACTATCAGCAGGATCAAACGAAGCTCCGAAAACTGGAGACAATCGCACCCAGCTCCCAATCGAAAAATGGTGAAGCTTTCGATCCCGCAAAACGTCGAGGGCGATCAAATCGCGAACAGTATTCGAATAGGCCCGTCCTGCGCCCGAGCTTCTTTCTTGAGTGGAAGACGCCTCGCGACTTGATCATCGGGCAGTTTCCGCCCCTGCCAGGTCGCCCACGAACGGTAAGCCCGCCAGGGAACGACAAACTTTCCGCAATATTGCTCGGCCCCAAACCGCTCAGGAATGGCGCGGAAGTGTTGCGCGGCTGCCCAGCCGGCGTGGACAAAAGTTCTTCAAATAAAAACCGCCGCTCAAGCTCACCACGGCCCGCAGCGACGGCAGCTCCTTTGCAATCGTTGGAAGCAAACAAAGCCTGGTCGCCCGGGCCACAGGGACTCGATCAACTGACTGCGAACCGCTTAATCTGGTGTTCGCCCTAAGGAATCTGCGACGCTCACTCTGGCGCTCGGTCGAGTCACCAGCTTGACCGACGACGGCCGCATTCGAGGACGAGTATCATGTCGTCGAACGCTCGTTGCGTGATCACCCTTGATGAAAAAACCCTTTTAGCCAGTTCCAACGCCGCGGCCGGACATGGGGCAACCATTGCCCGATTGACCCCAGTCTCCAACTTAAGTCGCTCAGCTCTCTTCAATGAGCCCACAGCTGGCAAGGGCAGAGACGAAATCGTGAACGTCGCATTTGGTGACGTCATACCGTTCTGCTTTAAGCTCGCTCAGTATCCTTGGTAGTGTATGCTCGCCGTCCAGTTTCGAAACCAAACCGGCGACCCAAGGCGGAGGAGATTGGATGATCTTTCTTGATTTCCGGGATTCCTTCCCGATCCAGATACTCCCGTCCTCGGCTACAAACACCTGATGAGAACGCTTACGAGGGGCGACATCGCAACTGAATTTGCAGCCGGGACAGACACACCATCGCCCTTGTTGCAGTTTGGCGACTTCTTCGCCAATGGCAGAACGCGGTGGACGGTCCGAAACATAATGCGGTTCATGCTCTTTTCCTCCTCTTCGAGCCTTTCATTGGCCCAACCCATCGCTGGCGATTCTCCAGCTTGTCAAGAGTATCCCTTAAGGCGGCTTCGGGAGGCCCATACGGTCGTATGAAGCCCCACTTCACCATTACGGTCGACTCGGCGACCAATTGCTGACAAACAAAACTCCAATCCCTCGGCATGTGGGAGATCCAAAAATCGTGCCAGCTGCGAAAAGAGCCTCAGAAAAAGATTTCCGATTTGTTCAGGGCCTAAGATGCGACTGCGTCAACAGCGCCCGAACAATATCGCGTCGCGTTTCAACAAATCGGCAGCGCCGCATGCGCCAGTCAACCGCAGACGAGGGAGAAAACTCCGAGCAGCTCCGGCGGTGTTCTGGTACTTGCGCACCTTGAGGCAGGAGCAAGCTGGACGGGCGGTTCTGGCTCCTCGCTGTTGCAATTGGTCTATAACATTGGAGAAATTCACAATGAGCAGCCGCGCGTGACGTGAAATCGATTAGACGTCAGTTCACATCAGAACGATAGCGTTGGCCAAGCCTCGAGATGACACCGTCGGCGGGGGAGCAGCCTACAGGAACGAATTGCAATGCGCGACCGCGTCCGCCGCCACACGCGAGCGGAGGTCGGCACTTCCGCATTTCTCCGATTCGATTGACGCGATGTCCAACATTTCCTCTTCTCGGCTTGCCGCAACGGGAATAAGCCGTGAACGACCTCTAGGCCCTGCCGTTGGGCAGCAGGCAACGTCGTCCTGTTCCCCTGCTGTTTGGCGCATCTCGCCGGAAACGGTGGACGTGTCGACCGCCGCGGGTAATCGGGACACCTGCCAGCCGAGAGTGAGTGCCAAGCGTGTTGCGGGTGCAGCGGTAGGCCGGCCCACGAAGACCGACCAGAGGTTTCTTCGATCGGTGGGCGCCCAGGCAAAGGGCCTTTGTGGTCGATGTCTTCGGGTCGAAGACAAAGGATCTCAGGGTCATCTAGCTTCGAGGGGGGATCTATTGCGGTTATCCCTTCGTAATTTTGATCGCAGATCACACCGCCGAAAAAGCAGTTACTCTGCCACGTCAGGCCGAGGCCCGAGCGATTTGTTGACCTCCGGGATGATCTTGTCTCCCCAGAGCTCGATTTGCCGCAGCATCGTCTTCTGGTCGAAATCTCCCATTTGGGTCTGGATCGCGATCTGGGTTGGTTTCACGATATCTATCTCTTCCAGTAGCCGATCGATGACGCGATTGACGCTACCAATCGGCAGGTTCTCACGCATCGTCTCGAAGGAGAGGTCCTGCCGCGTCGGTGTTTCATGCAGCAGATAGCCATCCAGGCTTTGCTGGCGGCGCAGAAGCAATACTTCGGAAAGCCGCCGTTGGAAGCGGGCATTATCGAGATAGCTGTTGATCTCCGCTTCCTCATCGCTGGCATAGCAGCAGCGCAGCAGTGATATCTTCGCGTCCGAAACATTCTTCCCTTTAGAAATTGCGGCTTCTTCGATGCGTTCGCGCAGCGAGCTCAAACTGTCCAAGCCGTCGTGGAATGCTGTGATCAACAGATTGTGTCCCTCACGATAGGCCCGCCCCATGCTGTTTCCGGACGCCGTAGCGATCCAGATTGGCAGCATTGGCCTCTGGACCGAGCGGACGGAAATCGCTGTCGGAGGTATCTTTTCGAACCGTCCGTCGTGCTCGAAGATCCTCTGATTGAGACCCTTGACAAGAATGTCCAAACATTCCGAAAAAACAGCTGGCACCTCTTCGACATTGACGCCGAAGCGCTCGAACTCGAACTGCTGGTATCCACAGCCGACGCCGAGCTCGAGCCGGCCGTTGGAAACGATATCGGCCAATCCAATCTCGGAGAGCAGGCGAAGCGGTTGATAGAGCGGTAACACACAGACGGCGGTGCCGAGGCGAATGATGCTCGTCAGGGCGGCGCAGTGCGCCACCATCATCAAGGGCGACGGAACCAGGCTGTAATTGTTGAAGTGATGCTCGGCAAACCATGCAGTTTGGAAGCCAGCTTGCTCTGAAAGAACTACCTGTTCGATGGAGTTCCGGATGATTGATGATAACCGCGCCGCGCGGCCAGGAGGAACGTTGCAAATTCCATGATGATTCCTTTTGCGGCAGATTTGCGACCGGGGTTCGCCAACTAGAAGTGGCGTGTCGGTTATCCGCTCCTCACCCCGCTCGCCGACACGGCAAACTCAGAAAGCTCGAACGCGTCCGTCTGTTTCGCTTCTCGATGAATGCAGTGCCTCGATCGGAAGCGCTCTGGGAGCATCGTGCACTGGAGTTGCTCTCCTACGACATTGTCGGCTCCGATGGGCCGCAGCCGGCTGTTTGTGGATAGTCGACGATCATTGTGCAGCCTCCGCTAAATGATGAAGTTCGCCGGCAAATGCCGCATCCCCGGCCGAGGTCCACCCGCCGTCAACGTAAAGGGTAGAGCCGGTCACGTACGATGCGTCAGACGATGCAAGGAAGAACGCTGCGTCAGCGACGTCTTCCGGCCGTCCCATCCTTCCCATCGGGATGCGCCGCCTGATTGCTTTCGGATCGACGTGGCCGAGCTTTTGCATGTTCGCGACGGCAGGCGTGTGTATGTAGCCCGGAGCGACGGTGGCTGTGCGAATGCCAACCGGACCAAGTTCGGCCGCCATGCATCGCGTCAGGATTTCCACGCCCGCTCCGGAAGCATCGTAGGCGTGGCGCGGTGCAAAGGGCAGTAATGTGTTGTTCGGTCCCAGATTTAAGATAAGGCTTCCCGGACGCATTACCTTGATCGCCTCGCGCGCAGGTGAAGGCGCCGGTGAGATTCACATCGAGTACGGGCTTGATCTCTGTCGGCATTTGTTCGACCTCTGACACATGATTGTTGGCCGCATTATTGACGAGGACGCCTAGCCGGCCGAAGTGCCTTCGCAATTCCTCGAACAGCGCCACCACGTCACTTTCGACGGCGATGTCAACGGACCTCGCGATATGCTTGCCACCGAGGAAACCGGCAAGCTCTGCCGCTGCAGCGCCATCTTTGTCGGCAATTACAAGCGCGTCGCCGTTTTCCGCAAAGCGGCGCACAACGGCAGCGCCTATGCAGTCCGCCCCGCCCATGACAAGCGCAATTCGCGCGGTGAGTCCTCGGCAGGAGGGAAGAGTTCGGCTCGTGGCGTCCCGGGCACTGGCGGGTGCGCCTCGCCCGGTTGATTGAAAGATCTCCAGCCACCGTCGACGGTCAGCACAGACCCGGTGACGTAACTGGCTTGCGCGCTGGCGAGAAAGCGCACCGCTCGGGCAATTTCGTCTGGACGCGCCACGCGACCCATTGGCACCCGGCTGCGCACCGCGGCGAGGTCTATCTTGCCCGCGCGTTCAAGTTCCGAAACCATCGGCGTGCGTACGTACCCGGGTGCTACCGCCGTAACGCGAATGCCGCACGACGCAAACTGCCATGCCAGCGATTTCGTGAACGAGATCAGGCCCGCCTTCGAGGCAGCGTAGGCGTTGCGTTTGGGATTGCCGAGCACGCCGGCCAGCGAGGCGACATTGACGATGACAGCGCCTGAGCTCATCCGTCGCGCTGCTTCGCGGGCCGTTGCAATGGGCCCAATCAGATTTACTGCCAAGATGCGTCGGAAGCCGTCGATAGTCGTATTAACGGTCGCAGCCATAGTAGGGCCGATGGCCGCGTTGTTGACGAGCACACCGATTTGCCCGAATTGTCGTTCGATCCGATCATAAAGCGCAGGGATATCCTCCTCTCGCGAGACATCGAACTCTAGCCCAAGATGGGCAGGCCCGAGACCACGGGCCAGTTCAAGCACGCCGCTGCCAGGCAGGTCCACGGCGACGACAGTATCCCCGCCTGCGGCAAGAGTGTCCACCAGGGCATGGCCTATCCCGCCTGCAGCGCCTGTGATGATGACGATACGTCCGGCTTGTTTCATGAGATAAAAGTTCCCTGACCAACGTTGTGAATCCTAATCGATCAAGCCTCACTTTCATCTTCTTGAAGGAATGCAGTCTTCCTAATTGCGTAGACGGGGTCATCGGGACATGATGCTCCGATCGGCTGCCGGCGGCCGAACTGCTCAGTCTCGGATGCCGCGGCCAAGATCTGCTCCTCAACCAGATCATAGACCACCGTCCGTTCGGCAATTCTCCAATCCCCTCCCTTTTTCAGGAACAGATCGCAATAGCGGCCGCAGATCAGGGCCTGACTTAGCGTTCCGGCCTTGTCGGGTGCGCGTTGCAGTGCGGCGAAGTAACTTTCGACGGCGGCTTTTTCCGGGCTGCTGAACTCAATCAGAATGTTCGTGATTTGATGGATGTTGCGCGGTCCCGTCTTGAAGACACCGAGGGCGAACTCGATGAAACCCTCGGCCGAACCGGAATAGGCCCCGTGATTGTCACGTGCATCGGGCCAGTAGGAACTGCGCAGCGCCCCTTCATCGGCGCGGTCTATCCCGCGGCAATACCGATAGAGGCAGTCGCGGATCGCCTCGCGGTCGAGCAATTCGGTAATTTTCTTTTTGTGTTTCATCGCTTATCGCACATCTGATATCGGGGGCGCTTACCCAACCAGTGACGCAGCCAGCTTTCAACTGCTCGGCTGACGTAAGGAAAAACCCTCTCTCTGCTTAGGCATGCATGTAAACAACTGCCCTAGAAGTAGACACCCCTGGGAGAGCTGCGGGTAAGGTGTTTGGACAGCGACGGCGCCGTCATGCACCAGTTACGTTGCGTTTCAACCCCCACAATGTTGGTTGAACAAAAGGCGATCAAGCAACGCATCGGAAGTGCAATCTATCTCCAGCGCACGTTCGGGGCAGGATCGAGCGCCTCGCGATGCGAACAATTCGTCCTTCTCCTCAACATCGATTGCACCGGGGAGTATGTATCCCTCGTCGTCAAGATTGAATATTTCGGGCGCTTGGGCCCAACATCTTGCATGACCTTGGCATTTGGCAGTGTGTACTATGATGCGCATGCGGTACTCCATGTCTTTCCTCCTCTCACTTATCAGGACCAGTCCAGGATCAGATTCTCCATTCCAAACACGTGGCCACCATAGGTGATGGGCGCGGTACCATCCTTGATAAGGAAGTCAGGAATGCGGGACAGCCACTCCTCCAGGGTGATGACGATCTCCTGCCGGGCAGTGTGATCCAAGACAACGATGGGGACCGTACGCAAAAGCGGTGTGGCGATTGTCTTCTCGTGCCAAATCGATCGTGTTCGGATGCTCGAATTCCGCCGGATCACGATTGGCAATCATTGTGGCGCAGGAAACGAAGTCCCCCTTACGGATCGGCGCGCCTTCGAAATTGATATCTTTCGTTGCCACACGGAGCCGACAGCTCTTGCCGCCCCTCAAGAAGAACTTCCAAAGTTCGTGCCAATTTGATTGATATGGCCGGCAAAAACTTTTTGATTGCTTTCCCAGCTATTTAGCTTGAGCCAGAACAAAGATTGGCTGCTCAGGCCCGTGTCGCGTATTTAACAAAACCCGACATCAGGTATCGGATGCCATTTATTCAGGTGCGACTCGTTTTTCCAGCCACCACAGCCGGTAGCCAGAGACCTGCAGCGCGACGCATAACGATGCGCTGATGTACAGCGATGCAGTGGGATAGCTTGAGGCTGTGGTAGCTTTGAATTGCGGCATCGAGCTAAGCGGCCGATTCCGGGGAACAGCTCGACGCGTGCAACTCCTCTGTCCTCGGATGTCAGTTCTACCAGCCCCGGCGACGCCACCCTGAGAGGACATCGCGACGGCAATTTGCCGATTGGGTGTTGCCCAACAGCAATGGAATGGTGGCCTTTGCCGTCAGCCGAAACGTGAGGCGATGGCCGCAGAAAGCCCGCTCAGCCGGCGGGGCGAAGATGCCGTCCGAATAAAATCCACAAACGGCCCTGCCTCGCACGGCAAGAGAGTAGGTATGAAGACTTGATCTGGATCAAATCGCAATCCCAATGAAATTGATAGGCATCAAAGACGCGCTGGAAGAAATCGGGATAGCCGAAGTCGCAACGACCGCCTAGTCGTCTCGGCATGCCCGGCATATGCGGTTTTCGAAGGGATCAGGACATGGACGTCGCACGCAGTGAGGTTCTCGAGATTGGCACTCCCGTCGCTTGCCGTTCCTGCCAGGCGCGGCACGGCGTCGTTTGCGGCGCCTTGTCGGCTGGCCAGCTTAGCGAACTCGGCCGCCACTCGCTGCACCGCAAGGTCGATGCGGGCTGCGAGATCATCGCACAAGGGTCGGAAAACTCTTTCTATTCGAACATCATGCGCGGCGTGGTGAAGCTCTGCAAGGTGATGCCGGACGGGCGCCAGCAGATCGTTGGCCTGCAATTCGCCCCCGATTTCGTCGGCCGGCCCTTCGTGCGTGAAAGCACGCTGTCGGCCGAGGCCGCGACCGACGCGGAGATCTGCGTGTTCCCCCGCAATTTGCTCGAACGCATGATATTGGAGACCAGGGAATTGCAGCGTAGCCTGCACGCTCAGGCGCTGATCGAGCTGGATGCCGCGCGCGAATGGATGCTGACGCTCGGCCGGCGGACCGCCGAGGAGAAGGTCGCAAGCCTGCTCCACCTCATTGCCGCCCACGCCGAGACGGCGACGGCGACGAGCACCGCCTTCGACCTGTCGCTATCGCGCGCCGAAATCGCCGATTTCCTCGGGCTGACGATCGAAACCGTCAGCCGCCAGTTGACCCGGCTGCGCAAAAGTGGCGTCATCCGCATCGAGAACATCCGGCATATCACCGTGCCCGACATGGATGCGCTCGCAAAGAAAATCAGCGGGTAATTACCACCCGCATATTGGCAAGGCCGGCTTGGCGCGCCAGTGTAAGGCACTGGGCCGCATTGTCGGGATGCAGACGGACGTGCCGCGCGCCGCAACATCGAGCATTCCGGCACAAAACTTTTAGCCCCGGAGCCGCCGGCTTGCAGTTCGGGATAGCCGCCGGGCAGGTAGATGGCATCGCCATCGGCGGCCGGCGTCGCCAGCGAGCGGTGAGAGGAGCAAAATCTCAGCCCCGCGGCGCCGCCAGCCGAGCAACATATGCTCGTAGGCCAAAGACTACATCGCGCGCCACGGCGACCCGGGTGCCGATCGGCATCAGCCGATCGATATTGGCGGCTGCGAGCTCTTCACGCCGCGCCCTGCGATATTGGCCATCGCCGTCTGCGTGACGAAATCATCGGAGCAAGTCGCGTGCCTATTCGCGCACCGTTTGCGTTTCACCATTTTCGATGCACGGTCCGAGCCTGGCGACCCCTTTTTGTCGGGCCTCAAACATTCTTGTCCAGTTTCAGACAAGAAAAGGTGCGCGGGTAGACATACGCACGAGCAGAACCTCAAACACCGTGACCCGCGCCGGCTTCGTTTCCCGCCGCGACCGGATCGGCGGGCAGCATGCTAAAGTTCTGGTAGGCGGCAGAGACCCTGATCGAGATGCGGTCGGAAGTAGCCAACACAGCGCCCTGCCGCCAGCGCGGGACAAAGGCTTCACAATTCACCTTGCCCGCATAGGCAAGCGCTCGAATACGGCGACGAAGGCTCTGTGCTGACCGCAAGTCCAGTTCCTTCAGGTCAAATGGCATGACGCTTGCTCCCCCGGCGTGTGGGCCGAGGTCGGATTTGTTTCGTGACCGAGAGGCCGCACATAAATCTTCCTAGAGGAGCTTCATTGATGACCATGGAAAAGCAGGTCCCTATTGTCACCTTTCGCACGCGGGTTCGCGACGAGTCTATATCCGGTCCCAACCCCTACCGCTGGGAAGACAAGACAACCGACGACTATTTCAGCGGTAAGCGGGTAATCCTTTTTTCCCTGCCAGGCGCCTTCACCCCCACCTGCTCCACTTTCCAACTGCCCGATTTCGAGAGTCTTTATGTCGAGTTTAAGAAGAAGGGCATTGACGAAATCTACTGTCTCTCCGTCAACGATGCCTTCGTCATGAATGCTTGGGGCAAGGCCCAGGGGCTGAAAAATGTCAAGCTTATCCCGGACGGCTCGGGAGAATTCACTCGCAAAATGGGTATGCTCGTCGCCAAGGACAATCTCGGATTCGGTCTGCGCTCCTGGCGCTACGCTGCCGTGATCAATAATGGCGTCGTGGAGGAGTGGTTCGAGGAGGAAGGCTTTGGCGACAACTGCGCAACCGATCCGTATGGCGTCTCTTCACCGCAAAACATTTTGAAATGCCTCAAGACCCCAGCCTTCGCATGAGCAGAGAAGCCAACGACCAGCAGCTACCACTTGTCGCGCACACCTGCGCCGAACGATAGGAGTTTGCTCGAACCATGAAGTCCTTTACAAGCCTTCATCAGCGTCAGCAGCAATCGCTGGTTATTACACCCCAGCTCATCGAGTCTATTCGCATGCTGCAGCTGGCGCACACCGAACTGAATCAATTCGTGGAACAGGAAATCGAGAAGAACCCATTTCTCGACCTGGCGTCGAATGACAGCGGGGCTTCTGGCGACGTATCGCCGACTGTGGCGGATAATCAAAACATTAGCGCGCGCGAAGACCACGTTGATGGGCCGGCCAGGACGGACATGCCTGAGCTGTCGAGTCCCTGGAAATCAATCCGCGACACAGGCAACCTTTCGCCGGGGGAAAGGCCTTCTCTGGATGAGTTCGCCGCCTCGACTGAGACATTGCACGAACATGTCGCCCATCAGATCGCCCTCACCGCCTTCACACCCCAGGAGCGGCTGATTGCTGGCGCGCTTGCCGATCATCTGGATGACACTGGGTATCTGCAAGTGAACCTTCTGGAGCTAGCAGAGAGGCTAAATAGCCCTGAGGCTAGAGTGAAACTGGTTCTTGAGGCTTTGCAGCTATTTGACCCACCGGGCATTTTTGCGCGAAGTCTGACCGAATGCCTCGAGATTCAGCTGCGCCAGCGAGACCGGTTCGACCCGGCCATGGCAGCTCTGGTCGCAAATCTCGAGTTGCTTGCGCGACGCGATTTTCGAGCACTGAAGCGACGTTGCCGGGTCGATGAAGACGATCTTCTCGATATGTTGAACGAAATCCGTGCCCTTGACCCAAAGCCTGGGAACCAGTTCCAGTCCGCAGGGTCGGAATCCATCATACCCGACGTCTTCGTCCTGCCCTCGCCGGGAGGCGGATGGCAAGTCGAACTTAATCGGGAGGTTCTGCCCAAGGTACTGATCAACCAAACCTATTTTGCGCAAGTTACTCGCCTAACCGCCCAAAGTTCGAAAGATCAGTCGTTCCTCAACGAATGCTTCCAGAACGCGAGCTGGTTGGTTCGGAGTCTCGATCAGCGCGCTACGACAATCCTCAAGGTGGCGACCGAAATCGTGCGCCACCAGGATGTCTTTCTGGAAGATGGCATTGCCCATCTTCGGCCTCTCAATCTTAAGACCATCGCTGACGCGATCGACATGCACGAGTCCACTGTAAGTCGGGTGACGTCGAACAAATATATTCTCACGCCCCGCGGCGTGTTCGAACTCAAGTATTTTTTCACAGTTGCGATCCCCTCGTCACAAGGCGGTGACGCGCACTCGGCCGAAGCTGTGCGCCATCAGATTAGGGCAATTATTGCCGCAGAAACGCTCGATGATGTGCTGTCCGACGATGGCATCGTTGCGAGGCTCAAGGAAACTGGCGTCGACATTGCTCGCCGCACAGTCGCCAAATATCGCGAGGCGATGAACATCCCCTCGTCCGCGCAACGCCGGCGGGAGAAACGGTTTGTACTGGCGGCCGCTGAGGGATAATGGCCTTCGTACCATGGGTCATGCCCTTCCCACAATCCGCAAACCTGACACACCTGTGACATCATGCTTTGGTCCTTCTCCATAGATCGATTTGATATGGGCTGGCGACCGCAGCCTCGTCACGGGGAGCTTCAAAAGTTGTGCCGGCTGCTTAAGAAGTTCTAGAAAAGATTAGATGTCTGTTCCATAGCTCAAGCGCTTTGGCGGCTAAGCGGTTAATCACGAGGCTCGTGCCGATTTTTGATGTCGCGCAATCGACAAATCTGAAAGTAGTTGTCGGCTCCCATTCATTTTTCGCCGAACCGCTAGGAATTCGGTGCGGCGGCAACGAGAGCCCCAACCGGAATGACAAACGGAGCGACGCGGGCAGACGTTCTGGAGTTGACGCGTTTTCGGGATGCCCGATGTTCGACGACGCAGGAATACAACACACGGGCCGGTGGAGCTCTTGGTCTCCTCACCGCTTGGCACGGTGCATGCACGGTAATCCGAAATGCGCCATCGAACAGAAAGGAATCATCCCATGATCAAGCTCACAGAGAATGCCGCTGCCATCATGAACGTCGCGCTTTCCCGAGCCGAGCAGGCGGAAGGCTTTCGCATCGCGGTCGAGGCAGGTGGGTGCGCCGGCTACAAATACCTGGTGGGGCTGGAGAGCGTCCAGGGCCAGGGCGACGCGGTGATCGAAACAGATGGGGTCAAGGTGTTCGTTGACGCCGGCTCCCAAGCACACATCAACGGCATGACGATCGACTTTGTGACGGCGCCCGAATCCTCCGGTTTTGTCTTCGACAATCCCAATGCGCAACAGAAGTGCACTTGCGGCAAATCTTTCGGCTGATCACCGGGAAAGGGAGATAGCCCATGTGGAATTATAGCGAAACGGTCATGATTTCCTTGTTCAATCAGAAGAACGACGGCATGCAGGAAAATCCCGTCATTGAGACCGGGGCAGCCGATGGTAGAGGGCCTGAATTGATCATCGGAGTCGACCCAAAGGTGGAAGCGTTTCCGGTGACACCGTCGTCCTTGCGTGGCAACCCAGCGACCGCCTCCTCGTCAGCGCTGGCCGAACTCATAACCCGAAAGCCCGCTGATAAAGCGCCTCGGACCGTCCGTCAGGAGACAGCAGGCTTTTTAGACTGTTTGCTGCCGGAGAAAAACGTCTGCTCATCCACGGATTATCCTGAGGCAGCAAAATTTCGTGGCGGACATCCGGGCAAGGATCACGAAGGTGACGCCCCATCTTCAAACAGTTCCGTGCCGATGAAGGGTGAGCGAAGAAGCGTGCGTGTCAAGAAGCTCGATTTCATGACCAAGTCGCTCACTTCGCTAGGTCTGGCTGTAGCCGGACGACACTCGTCTAAGCCGTCGAAGACGTGTCAGGGGTTTATACAGTACTGGTCGTCGAAAGCCTCGTTCCGGCAGAAGAGGACCATCAGACCGCCACAACAGAAATCTGAGGCCTTAAGAAGTTGGCAGGGTCGAACTCGATGTTGTAGCCGACAATCGCGTCGGGCAGGGTCAAAAAATCGCCGCCGCCTGCAACAGTTCAGTTCTCAGCGACAAGCTAGGCTGACGACCCACCTAGTTAAGCCGCCGCGGCGAATCCAGCCATTGGAAACGGCGCGAGCGCAAAGCGTTCCTTCCTTTCTGCTGATGGCGGCGATGCGACATTATCGACGCCAACAAGATCGCGCGACGCGCCATCGCACGACTCCAGCCCGCGCTGGCCGCCCGAGGCCAGCAAACAACAGCATGTACAAGACGCTGATGCATTATCACCGCGTCCCCTCAGCCGAGATTGACCCATGAGAGCGATCTATCTCGACAATAATGCAACAACCAGGGTCGATCCTGAAGTGGTTGAAGCCATGCTGCCGTTCTTTGCGGATCAGTTTGGAAACCCTTCGTCGGCGCACGCTTTTGGCTCCTCCATCCGCGAGGCGGTGAGGAAGGCGCGCCGGCAATTGCAAGCGCTGATCGGCGCCGAGTTCGATCATGAGATCGTGTTCACCTCGGGGGGGACGGAAAGCGACAATACAGCGATCCTTTCGGCGCTGGAGGTGATGCCTGAGCGCACAGAGATCGTGACCTCCGCAGTCGAGCATTCAGCGGTGCTGACACTCTGCGGCCATCTGGAGAAGACGCGCGGCGTGAAGGTACACAGGATCCCAGTGGATCGGCATGGACGTCTCGATCTTGACGCCTACGAGAACGCCCTCACTCATCGCGTAGCGATTGTTTCGATCATGTGGGCGAACAACGAGACGGGAACCATTTTTCCGGTCGCTAAGCTTGCCGACATGGCCAAGAGGATCGGTGCACTTTTCCACACGGACGCGGTCCAGGCGGTCGGTAAGGTTCCAATGAACCTCCAACCTACTGCAATCGACATGCTGTCGTTGACCGGACACAAATTCCATGGACCAAAAGGAATCGGCGCACTCTATCTTAGACGGGGCGTATCTTTCTCCTCACTGGTCAAGGGAGGTCATCAGGAGCGCGACCGACGCGCAGGGACAGAAAATACGGCCGGGATTGTAGGTTTAGGCAAGGCTGCCGAACTCGCCTTGAAATCAATGGACGACGAGACGACCCGATTAAGGTCGCTCCGAGATCGATTGGAGAACGGCATCGTCCAGCGTGTTCCAGGCGCCTTCGTAACCGGCGATCGGCTTAAGAGGTTGCCGAACACGGCGAACATCGCCTTTCAACGTGTCGAAGGCGACAGTATGCTCCTTCTTCTCAATCGCTATGGCATCGCCTGCTCTTCCGGGTCTGCCTGCTCCTCCGGTTCGCTGGAGCCGAGCCATGTCTTGAGGGCAATGGACATCCCTCATGCCGTGGCGCACGGAACAATCCGCTTCTCGTTCTCGCGCGATAACTGTGAGGAGGATGTCGACCGGGTGCTCGAAGTTTTACCTGGCATCGTTGAGAAGCTGCGGAGCCAATCCCGTTGCGGCCACGTGGCCGACACGAGCAGCCGTGTTCGTTCAGGGGAGTAGTAGCAGGCACGCTCATGAAACGGCAATTCCTTCTCACCGATACGACCTGCATTACGGCGAACCTTCACCGGCATCGTATGAACGATCAGAGAAAAGCTGGGGCTCGTTCAGTCACACAGATCGCCAGTTCACCGCCAATGCGTGTTCATGAGGGCGTCCCGCGCCACATCATCTTATTGGATCTCTCGACACCATCGGCGGATCGATTTCGACCACCAGCCTATGCCGATTCCAGTAGCAACGCGACTGCCTTGCGGGAAACCGCGTCGAACCGCGAATTCCGTATGTTGCAGTTTGAGCTACGGGAGAACGGTCTCGAGATCACCGCTCACGACAAAGGGAAATCTTATGTGCCGTTGCCCCGCTGACAGCAGTCCCATCAATGTCGAGGATATCCTCAATCGGCTGAAATGTCTCTCAGCTGCGGAGGAGTTCTTCGCAGCCCTAGGGGTCCGCTATGACCCGAAGGTTCTCGATGTCTCACGACTCCATATCATGAAGCGTATGGGCCAATACCTCGCGGCAGAGGACTTCTCCCATCTCCCTGACCAGGTAATCGCTGCTCGTGCCCGTGCCATACTGGAAAGGGCCTACTGTGATTTCGCCACCTCCGCGCCGCTCACGCACCGGGTCTTCAAGGTGCTCAGGGACCACAATCCGGACAGACCTGTCACACCCGGCCGCACCATTATCCCATTGGACTCCTTCCTGAAGCCGTTCGAAAAGGAATGAGCACGGTTGCGACACGACAATGTCGGGAAGCCTACAATTCAGTCATATGCTAGCAACGCCGGAATTACAGCCGTTTCAAGGGGATAGCGGATGCCAAACGGTTGGCACGAATGATGCACGCAAGCATATGTACTGACAAACCGGCCACCCATAGAGGGAGGGAGTAAGAAACCGCCATGCACATAGTTATCTGTATCAAACAGGTACCGGACTCCGCACAAATACGAGTGCATCCGGTGACGAACACAATCATTCGTCAGGGGGTGCCAACCATCATCAACCCCTATGATCTGTTCGCCCTTGAGGAGGCACTCCAGTTGCGCGACCGCCATGGCGGCGAGGTGACCGTGCTCACCATGGGGCCGCCCATGGCAGAGGACGCGTTGCGCAAGGCGCTCACTTACGGCGCCGACCGCGCCGTACTCTTGACCGACCGTCATTTTGCCGGCTCCGACACTCTGGCAACCTCGTTTGCTCTTTCGCAAGCCATCGCGAAGATCGGAGAGGCCTTCGGTACGCCCGATATCGTCTTTACGGGCAAACAGACCATCGACGGCGATACCGCCCAGGTTGGGCCTGGCATCGCCAAGCGCCTGGACCTCCTGCAGCTCACCTACGTGGCGAAAATCGTCTCTGTCGACATCAATGGGCGCGAGATTACGGTGGAGCGCCGCTCGGAAGGGGGCACGCAGACGCTGTTGAGCAAGCTCCCTTGCCTGATTACAATGCTCGAAGGCACAAACGAAATCCGCCGCGGCTCGCTCGATGACGCGCTACGGGCCGCGCGCAGCCAGATCGTGAAGTGGAATGCGGCCGACGCTGGCATAGAGGACCTCACCAAGTGCGGCCTGCGTGGCTCGCCAACCGTCGTTAAGAGGGTCTTTGCCCCTCCTGAGCGGCCGGAAAAGGCGGAGCAGATCGATACCGCGGAAAAAACGCCGCGCGATCTCGCGGAGGAGTTGATCGCTGGGATCTTTTTGCGCCAGCCGGCGCTCGAAAGCGAACTCGCCTTTGACGGCGAAGCGTAAAGGCAAGGAGCGACGATGTTAAGCACCAATCGAGAGAGCCCTCCTCCAGCCGTTGGCCGTGCCGCCATGAAGAAAGAGCTGCCCGATCAGTTTAAGGACCATCGGCACGTTTGGGTCTTCATCGAGCTGGAGCGCGACCAGGTCCATCCCGTCTCCTTCGAGCTGCTCGGCGAAGGCCGCAAGCTCGCCGACAAGCTGGGCGTCCAGCTTGCCGGCGTCGTTCTCGGACCGCCGGAAGAGGCCACGTGGTTTGCCGTCGCCGAGGCTTTTGCATATGGCGCCGACCTTGCCTACCTCATCGAGGCCCCACTGCTCGCCGACTATCGAAACGAGCCCTTCACCAAAGCATTGACGGATCTGGTTACTAACTACAAACCGGAAATCCTTCTTTTAGGGGCAACGACGCTCGGGCGCGACCTTGCCGGTTCCGTGGCGACGACCTTGTTGACAGGGCTCACGTCGGATTGCACCGAACTTGATGTGGATGCGGACGGCTCGCTTGCGGCGACCCGGCCGACTTTCGGCGGCTCCTTGCTGTGCACGATCTACACGCTCAACTGCCGGCCGCAGATGGCAACGGTTCGGCCGAGGGTCATGGCCATGCCGCCGCGCGGGAATAATAAGATCGGACGCGTCATTCGACACAAAGTGTCGATGATCGAGGAAGAGATCGTCACTAAGGTCCTCGGTTTCTTGTCTGATGGTCAGTCGGAGACGGCGAATCTCGCCTATGCGGATGTCGTGGTTGCTGGAGGCCTCGGTCTCGGCGCGGTGGAGAACGTGAAGCTTATGAAGAAACTCGCGCGGACGATCGGGGCCGATTATGGCTGTTCGCGCCCCCTCGTCCAAAAGGGCTGGATGCCTGCTGATCGGCAGATCGGCCAAACTGGCAAAACCATCCGGCCGAAGCTCTACATAGCGGCCGGCATTTCCGGCGCCATCCAGCATCGCGTTGGCGTCGAGGGAGCTGATCTTATTTTAGCCATTAACACCGATCCTAACGCGCCGATTTTTGATTTCGCTCACCTTGGCGTGGTCACCGATGCGATCCGTTTACTGCCGTCATTGACGGAACTATTCACCCATCGACTGTCGCCGCACAGTCGCGATAAGCTTGCAAACTGAGGGCGCCCCATGACCGAGGAAAACTTCGACGCCATAGTTATCGGGGCCGGCATGGCCGGAAACGCAGCTGCTTACACGATGTCGAGCCGCGGCATGAAGGTGCTGCAATTGGAGCGTGGCGAGTATCCGGGCTCCAAGAATGTGCAGGGCGCCATCATGTACGCGGACATGCTGGAGAAAATCCTGCCGGACTTCCGGGATGATGCGCCACTGGAGCGGCACTTGGTCGAGCAGCGCTTCTGGATGATGGACGACTCATCCCACATCGGTATGCAATACCGGTCGGACGACTTCAACGAGTCAAGACCCAATCGCTACACGGTCATTCGCGCCCAATTCGACAAATGGTTTTCACGCAAGGTGCGCGAGGCCGGAGCTACTCTTCTATGCGAGACGACCGTGACGGAACTCGTTCGTGATCCAAAGGGCAGGGTGACTGGCGTTCGCACCGACCGCGCCGGCGACGTGATCCTTGCTGACGTGGTCGTTCTCGCAGAGGGCGTCAATGGACTGCTCGGCACGCGGGCTGGATTGCGTGACACGCCAAAGCCGGAAACTGTCGCGCTCGCCGTCAAGGAAATGCATTTCCTGGCCGAAGAGGTGATTGACCAGCGGTTCGGCCTCAAGGCCAATGAAGGCTGCGTCATCGAGGCAGTTGGCACGATCTCTCGCAACATGGCCGGGCTTGCCTTCCTCTACACCAACAAAGAATCGATCTCGATCGGGATTGGCTGCCTTGTCTCCGAACTCGCGGCAACAATGGAAAGTCCTTATGGCCTGCTCGAAAAATTCAAAACCCATCCCTCGGTCAAGCCGCTGATCGCAGGATCGGAAGTCAAGGAATATGCGGCTCATCTCATTCCAGAAGGTGGTTACAAGGCAATTCCGCAGCTTTTTGGTGACGGCTGGGTCGTCGTCGGCGACGCGGCACAGCTTAATAATGCGGTGCACCGCGAGGGGTCCAACCTCGCCATGACGTCGGGGCGCATCGCCGGCGAAGCAATCGTCCAGATCAGGAATCGCAAGAAACCGATGGTCAAGGAGCACCTCTCCCTTTACAAGTCGATGCTTGAAAATTCATTCGTCATCAAAGACTTGCGGAAGTACAAGGACATGCCTGCCCTGCTGCACACCAATTCCCGCAATTTCTTCACGACTTATCCAAAATTGCTGTCGCAGGCCGCACAGAACTTTGTGCGAGTGGACGGCACCCCGAAGATCGACAAGGAACGGGCGACCACGGCCACCTTCATCAAGGCACGCTCGCGCTGGGGGCTGTTTGGTGATGCGGTCCGCTTGGCGCGCGCGTGGCGATAAAGGAAAGATGAGATGACGGTTGCAGTGACGAACATACGCGTAGAGGACAAGCTTTACCAAAATCGATATGTGGTCGATGCCGGACGTCCGCATATTAGGGTGCGTCCACACGAGTGGCCGAGCGTAAATCTGTATGCCCTGACAGGTGTCCGTCCGGCCAAGTGCTACGAATTGAATGACCAGGGCCAAGTGGAGGTTATCGCCGACGGGTGCATGGAGTGCGGCACGTGCCGCGTACTCTGTGAGGCAAGTGGAGATATCGAGTGGAACTATCCGAGAGGCGGTTTCGGCGTTCTCTTCAAGTTCGGATAAAGGTTTGCAACTCAACGACTCAGAACCAACTTGGGTTTGCAGACAGGCGCATCGGAAACTTGCAGAGGTGCGCGTTGCGGATTGGCATTAGAAATTACTATAAATACATGCAAGCAGGGGTTATAAGAAACGTTAGACAACCCAAGGCCATATAATGACCCACATGCCCGCGCGATCGGTCGATGGAGTGGAGCCCCTATCTGCGCTACCTGCTGAACCCATGCGCCAAGCGGGCAGCGGAATCTACGAGATATCAAAGGTTCTAACTGCCCCCGCCCGGCTAGAGATCACGCTTGCCAACGTCGTGAACATCCTCTCTTCCTTTCTGCAGATTCGACAGGGAGCAATCGTTGTTCTGGACGCTGGAGGTCATCCCGAGATTGCCGCAACTGGCGACATCCCCCCATCCTCTCAATCAGCCGCTCGAGGCGTTATACCGAAGGCCGTAATCGACCATATCGTGACAACCGGTATGCCCTTTATCGTAAAGGATGTTGGCAAGTCCGAATTGTTTCAGGCTGATCCGCAACCGCCTTGGAGCAGCGGCACCGTCCCGATTTCTTTTGTTGGCGTTCCGGTAAAAGCCGATAACAAAATAATTGGCACAATATCGGTCGATCGCGTCAGGAACGACGCCGCCCCCTTCCCCGCCGACGAGGACGTTCGCTTTCTGACCATGGTCGCCAATCTGGTCAGCCGGACGATCCGGCTTCATCGCTTCCTGAACCTGGAGAGTCGGCGACTTATCGGCGAACAAGAGAGACCGGAGAAGCCGATCAACACGCAAAGGGGCGCCCCGGGCCGACATCCACCCGTCAAAATCGACGGGATTGTCGGGGATAGCCCGGCTCTCCAGCAGGTGGTTGAAACCGTCTCGGTGGTGGCAAGGACGAATTCCACCGTGCTTCTGCGGGGCGAAAGCGGCACCGGCAAGGAATTTTTTGCTCAGGCGATCCATGAGCTTTCCCCTCGTAGAAACAAGCCGTTCGTCAAATTGAACTGCGCCGCGCTGCCTGAAGGCGTCCTGGAATCGGAGTTGTTTGGGCATGAAAAGGGCGCTTTCACCGGGGCCATCGCGCAGCGTGCCGGACGCTTCGAACTGGCAAATGGCGGAACGCTTCTGCTTGACGAGATTGGCGAGATTTCGCCCGCCTTTCAAGCCAAGCTGCTGCGCGTCCTGCAGGAAGGCGAACTGGAGCGAGTGGGCGGGACCAAGACGCTTGCGGTCGACGTCCGGCTCATATGCGCCACGAATAAAAACCTCGAAATGGCTGTTGCAAACGCCGAATTCAGGGCCGACCTGTATTACCGCATCAGCGTAGTTCCAATTGTCCTGCCGCCGCTTCGAGAGCGACCCGGTGATATTCCACGCCTTGCGAAAGCTCTTCTTGACCGATTCAACAAGGAGAACCAAAGCGAGCTTACGTTTTCGCCGTCGGCGATCGAGGTGATGTCGCAATGCTATTTCCCAGGCAACGTCCGGGAACTCGAAAATTGCGTGCGAAGGACTGCTACCCTTGCGCGTTCAAGCTCGATCGTTTCGTCTGATTTTGCCTGCAAGAACAGTCAGTGCCTTTCGTCGCTCCTCTGGAAAGGAACCGACGGGTCGCCCAGCGGCAATACCATCGATGGGCGTGCCCGGAGCAATGTGATGCCGGCTGCATCGCCGCGCTCGAGCGGGAACGTCGGTGCGTCGGACGAGGTGTCTTCCGTCAAGGCCTGTGATCCGAACGGTTCCGGTTGTCCCGCAATGGAGTCGCGCCTCACACAACGGGACCGGCTGATCGAGGCGATGGAGAAGGCCGGGTGGGTTCAGGCCAAGGCGGCTCGTATCCTCGGCCTTACGCCACGTCAGGTCGGCTATGCTTTACGCCAGCATCGCATCGAGGTGAAAAAGCTTTAAGCGTCCAAGTGACGTTTGGACCTTCTCGCATTTTCAATGCCTGGTTTGGTGGCTTCGGCCAACTCCTTTGTCGACTGTCGAAAGCTCGACAAATCTGTGTCAGAACACGGTCGGAATCGAACAACAATAAGCAAATTATTGAAGCGAATCCAATGCTTGGGATGGCATGGCTTTTGCGTTTTGAAACGCGACGTCAACTAGCAACGGAGCATTCAATGTCCGCACCGATGATTTCGCTTGAGAGTGTGACCACCACGACATCCTCGGATCAATTGCTGGTGACCGCGAAACCGAGTGGCTGCACATCCTCGTCATGTGGCGTGTCCACAAAGCCGGCCGACATGGACCAGGCTATCTGGGCGAAGATCAAAAACCACCCCTGCTATTCAGAAGAAGCTCACCATTATTTCGCGCGCATGCATGTCGCGGTCGCACCAGCCTGCAATATCCAGTGCAACTATTGCAACCGTAAATATGACTGCGCCAACGAAAGCCGGCCTGGGGTAGTCTCGGAAAAGTTGACGCCAGACCAAGCGCGGCGCAAGGTCATTGCCGTCGCCAACGAAGTGCCGCAGCTTTCCGTGCTGGGTGTCGCCGGACCGGGCGATGCCTGTTACGACTGGAAGAAGACAAAGGAAACGTTCGAACGAGTCGCGGGCGAGATCCACGACATCAAGCTGTGCATTTCCACCAACGGGCTTGCGCTGCCGGATCACGTCGTCGAACTTGTCGACATGAATGTCGATCATGTGACAATCACGATCAACATGGTTGACCCTGAAATCGGCGCAAAGATCTATCCCTGGATCTTTTACCACAACCGTCGTTACACCGGCATCGAAGGCGCCAGAATCCTGCACGAGCGGCAGATGTTGGGCCTGGAGATGCTGACCGCGCGCGGCATCCTTACTAAGGTCAATTCGGTGATGATCCCTGGCGTCAACGACGAACACCTGGTCGAGGTAAACAAATGGGTCAAGGAGCGGGGGGCGTTCCTGCACAACGTCATGCCGCTTATTTCGGATCCCGCCCATGGCACCTACTACGGCTTGACCGGACAGCGCGGCCCGCGGGCGCTCGAATTGAAGGCGCTCCAGGATCGTCTCGAAGGCGGCGCAAAGCTGATGCGCCATTGTCGGCAGTGCAGGGCCGACGCCGTCGGCCTGCTTGGGGATGATCGCGGCCAGGAGTTCGCACTCGACCAGATTCCCGGAGAGATCACCTATGACGCCCATAAGCGCGAGGCCTATCGGGAAGTGGTCGCGCGCGAACGCGGCGATCACGCGACCGCCAAGAGCGAGGCAATCGAGACAGTCAAAGCAGCCGGCGACGGGTCCCTCCACGTCGCGGTCGCGACAAAGGGTGGCGGTCGCATCAACGAGCACTTCGGCCATGCGAAGGAATTCCAAGTATACGAAGCTTCGTCGAGAGGCATCACCTACGTCGGGCATCGCAGGATTGAACAGTATTGCCTCGGAGGCATGGGCGAGGAAGCCACCCTCGACGCCATCATAACTGCGCTGGAGGGCATTGACGTCGTGCTATGCGCCAAGATCGGGGAGTGCCCTAAGAATCGGCTCATCGAGGCCGGGGTTCGGGCAACGGATGCTTATTGCTATGACTACATCGAGACCGCCATCGGCACCCTTTACGCCGCCAAGTTTGGCGTCGAACCACAAGCGGCGACGGCGTGAGCGCTCTTAATCCAACATCTTCAGGAGTTTTAAAATGGCCTTCAGGATCATAGCGTCCCAATGCACCCAGTGCGGTGCCTGCGAGTTCGAATGCCCCTCCGGCGCGATCAGGTTCAAAGGAGAGATCTACGTTATCGACGCGGAAAAATGCACCGAATGCAAGGGCACCTTTGAAACGCAGCAATGCGCGGAGGTTTGTCCCGTGCCGAAGACCTGCGTCGCCGCCGCACCTGCGATTTGACCTTCAGCATGGTCGGGGCTCCTGCGGAGAAAGCCGCCTTCAATGACATCCTGCAGCTCCCAGAAGGAGGAACGCCGATGGGCCTTGGACGTGAACAGGAGGTCGAAATCCACAAGCCTCCACGATTTATACCCGGCGAGCGGGTGAGGGCCAGACTTCACGTAAAGAATGACGGCACCTATGCTGGCAAAAACATCGGCGAAAATTTGGTGCGGAAGGGCGACGAAGGCTATGTGCGCGACATCGGCACCTTTCTCCAGCAGTTTTACATCTATGCGGTCGAATGGGTCGAACATGGCACTATCGTCGGCATGCGTGCGCGTGAACTGACGAGCCTGGACAACGCCGCTGCTTGCGGCGCTGCTGAAATCGCGGGGCCCCCAACGAAGGAATAGCGACATGAAGATAATGATTCGCAGAACGAGCGCCGGCTTGTCGGCTTACGTACCAAAGAAAGATCTCGAAGAGCCGATCGTAGACGTCGAGACTGAAGACTTGTGGGGCGGCACGGTCACACTCAGGAACGGCTGGAGGCTCGTCCTGCCCAAGCTATCGCGGGATACGCCTCTGCCGATCACCGTCCAAGCAAGGAAGATTCCTGACGAGGACTGATGCTGCAACGACAGACAAGAGAAACCAGCATGAACACAATCTTGACCTCGGACCGTCTCCTAATCGTTCGCAACGGTGACGCGGAAAAAAGACTTAAGCTGCTTCAGGAAGCGCTCGCTGCGGATCGGATCGTTCCCTATCTCGGTCCGGATCTCCTTCGGCTGCAATCCACGGAACCACCTGTACCGGACACCCCGGAAGCCGTCTCCGCGGCACTCAACAAACGCACACTTGCTCCCTCCAGGATACGCAGCAATATGTGGTCAGTCGCGGAGTTCATTGAACAGCGACGGCATCGCCGGACGCTTCAGACCTGGATGGCAGAAATATTTGGAGCACCCGTGGCGCCGACGGCCCTCCACGACTGGCTCGCGACGTTGCCGATCTCCCTTATCGTCGACGGCTGGTACGACGGGACAATGCGTGCGGCTTTCGCGAAGACCGGTCGAACGGATGTCGTCGAGATGCAAGGCGTCACGCGTGCGAACGGCGGCGGCGACATTTGGACAAAAACCTACGAACTCTCCGGGAGAGACGTCGAACGCGTCTCAGCGCCAAAGACGGTCCTCTATGCGCCGCACGGCAGTGTTATGCCAGCCTCGAACTTTCTAGTGTCCGATTCCGATTACGTGGAAGTCCTAACCGAAATTGATATCCAGACGCCAATACCTGAAATGGTGAAAGAACGGCGTACAGATCGCGGTTTTCTTTTCATTGGCTGCCGCTTCAACGATCAAATGCTCCGGATCTACGCTCGACAGATCATCAAGCGCTCCCACGGCCCCCACTTTGCAGTACTTGATGCGGAAGGCCTTACCAAAAACGAGCAGCGTTTCCTTGCAGCGAGCGCAATCACGGTTGTCGACCTGCCGACCGGCGAAGCCACGGCGCTGCTTGTCCCATTTGGCATTAAGACGGATGGTGAGGAAGGCCACACGGCTTCCGGTTCGAATTTCCGTAGCGGCTAGGGTGTAGCCGCAGATAGAAAGTGCTCTGTTTCTGCTAAGTTCGAATGTCATACTGCCCAGGTTTGCTGACGTGGTGGCGATGAGCGCGCGTGATCTCTGCAGCGGATCGAGGCTCTGTCGCAGGTGATCGACGGCAAGATCGGGGACGACCGCAGATTTACTGTTCGCTCAATGCCATGCGGAGGACCGATGGTTATCAAAAAAAACCTAAACAATTCCCACTACGCGGCAGAACCGCGGCCGGAATCGCCAAAGATAAGCCCTCGCATCGGCCACCATAATCAAGTTGTACGCTGATCGGCCGAAACGAGAGACCAAGGTTTGTCTTTAAACCCTCACCCGCACCGACTTCTCCAGTATGTCCAAACCGCGTTGGGCAGTTTGACTGTCGATAGTCAAGGGAGGAAGAAGCTTGATTACCTGGTCTTCCGCGCCGCATCGCTCTACCACCAGCCCTTGTTCGAAGGCTTGGCGGACGATTTTCTCCGCTAGTTTCCCCGTACGGCAGTCGAGCCCCAACATCATGCCTCTTCCCCGCACGGCAAGTTCAGAACGTTGGTTGCTTTGAGCAACTTCCCGAAGGCGCTCCATGAGCTGGCGTCCTGTTTCGATAACGCCCTTAGATAAGTTTTCATTTGTCCAGTATTTTTGCAAAGCAGCACTTGCCGTCACGAGTGCAAGGTTATTGCCTCTGAAAGTCCCAGTGTGTTCACCTGGCTGCCAAACGTCCAATTCGGATTTGAGCAGCAGAAGCGATAGAGGTAACCCATAACCGCTGAGGGATTTGGATAAAAGCACGATGTCTGGGGATATACCCGCAGACTCAAAACTGAAAAATTCGCCAGTTCGGCCGCAGCCAGCCTGAATGTCGTCAACAATCAGTAGGACGTCGTTCTTTCTGCAGAGCCGCTCAAGTGACTGCAGCCAGTCTGTGCTTGCAGGGTTGATACCTCCCTCGCCTTGAACAGTTTCCAGAATAATAGCTGCCGGCAAGTCGACTCCGCTACTACTATCAGCAAGCACCTTATCCAAGTAGTCGGACGTATCGTTGTCGGCTCCCCAGTAGCCGTCGTAGGGCATGAAAACTGCGCCGGCAGGGGTAAGACCTGCTGCATTTCGGAAATATCGATTGCCGGTTACGGCAAGGGCCCCCAAACTCCCTCCGTGATAGCCGTTTGTGAACGAGATTACGTTGTGCCGGCCGGTTGCCTTACGTGCGAGTTTCAAAGCAGCTTCAACAGCGTTGGCACCCGTGGGGCCGGTAAACTGAAATTTGTACGCCAGCCCGCGCGGGCGCAAAATTATATGGTCAAAATTTTTGATAAATTCTCGTTTCGCTGATGTTGCCATGTCTAACGCGTGGACAATCCGATTCGATTGCAGGTATTCCACTGCAGCATTTCGGATGTGGGGGTCGTTGTGACCGTAGTTAAGGGCACTCGCGCCGGAAAGAAAATCAATGAACTCACAACCATTCTCGTCTTCGAGGATGGCTCCTGCCGCCTTTCTGAACACCACAGGGAAGGATCGTGAATATGACCTCACATTTGACTCGAGGGTTTCAAATTCCAGTAGCGAGTTAGAACTACTCTCTTGAGGCATGATCTTCCTCCATAAGAAACTTGCAGAGTCTCATCTGGTCGTGAACTAGTCGAACCGCTCCCGGTCTGCCTTCACTAACCCTTTACAATTGGAGGCTGGCATCCTAGCCGACAACGGCGACCCATTGCACCTACCTGCAAAGGGAGTATCGTCATAGACCGTTTCTTGGTAACAGGCTCAGCGCGTGCCGGATACACGTTTGGAGAATTGCCGTTACTGCCGGACGGCAGCGTTGTGCCCAGTCCAACATCAGCAGTTGCGATATGACCGAAGACAGGTTCCGATGGCCGCCCCGCAACGGCCGGACGCAGGACCACACCCCGAGTTGGTCCTACAATTCGATAATTCCAAGGCTTGCTGCTTTCAAAGCCGCGACCGTTCGGCTACTGACATCCAACTTCCGCGTTATATTTTTTATGTGAAAATTTACGGTATTATCAGAAATACCAAGTATCCGCCCTATATCCCATGAAGACTTCCCCCTTGCTACCCAGAGAATACACTCTCTTTCTCTTGGAGTAAGTTCGGGGTATTTTCCCGCAACCCGCTGTTTCGCAAAATCCGCGACACTCAGATGGAAGTGCACAGCCGCAAATTTCAGATATGTAACCATTTTATTCTCGGGCTCGCAGGACGAGGGCCGAGCAAAGCTCATAATCGCAAAACTACCTCCGGGTCCGTGCAATGGAACACTGACCCCTGACCTCAAACCGAACGCTGCAGCCTCCTCGAAAAATCGCCGTTCCAGTTCCGTTTTGCTCATGTCATTGTGCGCTTCACTCCAACGAAAAGCATCCGCCTGCTTTCGGCTCTTTTTGATGATGGGATCAATTCTGTCATAGCCCATCTTGGCATAATGGTCCTGCCACTCATCAGGATAGCTGACGACAGGCGGATTGCAGCGGACCATCTTTAGGATTTCACCGCCCGATTGACGATGATAGGCGACCCATGGGAATTCGAGAATCCGAGCAAATGAACACAACAATTCGAAAAGCTTCGGGGATCGAATTATGCCCTGAGTTTTTTCGAGGAATTGGTAAAATTCAGCTGCATGCGCTTCTTCGATTGATTTAGGGAATTGCATGAGCGGAACCAAAAGAAAGCTGAAAGGATAGGTACCTGTCGGCTCCGCGGCCTCGACAGAATGCATTCACCCAAGTTCTGTAGCTCTGCCGCCGCATCCTTTGCCTCCAAACATCGTCACCGTCGTTACAGAGTTTTCGATGCAGAAACTCCGGCGTTGCTGCCGGAAGGGCTACACAACTTGCTCTGACCACGTGTGTTGCTCTTGGACTTGATTCGAGGAGTATCAAGAGCTGTGCCAATTCAGATCTGGGAGCAATTGCCGATGTTAATCAACGATTCGACCGCTTCGGTGCACGGCTGGACATACCAAGTTTTGTCGTAAGTCGATGAAACCCGACAAAAATAGCCATTGAGCGGCCCATCACTAACAACCATGTTTGGCCCATCGCCTCTCCAGCCATCCACGCAAGGGGATGGTGGTGACGTATCCCCACGTGCTCATTTCCGAGTACGCTTACGATTTTGGGATCAGAACCGCGGATGCCATCTTCGATCCTGTAAAGAGCGCGATACGCAGCAACGCCTCGTCGACGATAGGCGAGCCCTTCTTCGGCTTTGCCTTGATCAGCTTTCTGCCGCCATGAGCCCACCAGAAGGCGAGCCTCAGCGGATTACCGCGCATGCGGTCTGGCGTAACCAGGTGAGAGTAGCCGCCATAGGCATCGACTTGGATCGCGCCGTTGAATCCGTCTTAATTTCGGCAGCATATTCGCCGTTGCGCCCAGGCCGAGCACCCCGCCGGACGGCAAAGATCCGTTCCAGCCGCGGTCGCAGCCCCAGAGATAGCTATTTTCGTCCTGCCGCGCCCCGGATCCAAACACTGGAGCCGTGGTCTTATCTATATAGAGCCGTCCAATTGGCCATGTCGTCTGTGACCGGGTGCTCCACTCGTGCGCTAACAACACGCGTAATCAAGGGAATCGTGACGGCGCATGCCTTACTGTGTTGCGCCTATTTGTGATCTTATTTCCACGTGACAAGCAGTGAGCAATAGTTCGAACCGGCTAGCTCTGCGTCTTCATGCTTTCAGAAATGATGTCCCTGGCGGCTGAAAGGAACGCATCCATTTGGGTTCTGGTGCCGATGCTGACGCGAATATAATTTTCCAATCCGGCATCGGGAAAGACGGCTACAAGTACGTTCTGCCTAGCCAAAGACGCTTGCCACCACTTGCCATCTTGTGCGGGTGGCACCCGAGCAAGCAAAAAGTTTGTGTGGGAGGGGATCACAGAAAAGCCCAATTGAGACAAGGCAGTCGTCGTTCTGTGTCTTTCATGTTTAATATATTTGTGGTTCTCGTGGTAGTCGGCGCGGTGCGAAAGGATACTAATGCCCACCGCATGGCCGATTACGTTCATATTGAAGACATTTTGGAGGTTGCGGAGCCTCTCAATAAGCTCAGGATGACCAAAGCCGAAACCAACACGTATTCCAGCGGCTGCAAAGCCTTTCGAAAATGTTCTCAATATCAGAAGGTTTGAATGGCGATCGACGAGGCGCAGGGCATCATCGGGCGCAAAGTCGACATACGCTTCGTCCACCACTATCAATTGGTCCGATTGCGCGACGAGGCGGTCGATTTCGTCCACGGGAACGAATGTTCCGGTCGGATTGTTCGGATTGGCCAGCAGTATGAATTTTGCATCTCTTGCTGGACCAAGAAGCAGCTGCTCGATCGGCAGAGAATAAGACTCGCCCCATTCGATTTCGAGAAATCGAGCGCCCTGCAACATGGCAAGTTTGCGGTTAAAGGAAAAACCTGGCGATATCATCGCCACGCTATCTCCCGGGTCTAGGAATGCTCTGTAGATGAGCCCGAGCAGCTCAGACGAGCCGTTCCCGGCGATCACCTGATCCTGGGAGAGGCCATACGCATTGGCGGCTGCGTCGCGCAAACTCAGATTGTCATCTTCGGGATACAGATAATGCCGTTCGAGGGCCGCCAGCGCACTTTGCATCACCATCATCGGCAACGGAAATGGATTCTCATTCGTGTTTAGTTTAACGCAGTTTGCATCTCGGCTCGGTTGATTGGAGGGTAGCGCATTTAGCTCTCTCGCCAGCGGCGAAAGAGCCGAAAGCACGCCCTGCAGCTTTGCATCAGACATATCTTTTCTCCGTTTCAGTAAGCCGATCCGTGAGCGCGTAATCGGCATGTCTCATGCTGAAGCCAACAATAGCATCGGACGTTGGCGCGGCCCGCCTGGGGCTGCAACGACCACCGCGTAGTTAATAGCCAAGGACCGCCGCGGCCGCCTCAAGCCGCCAATGCTTAAGCCTCCGCACTCTCACAATCATGCGTCACTTTGCTCCATTCGCCTTTCGAGGAACTGTTCGATCTCAAACGCCAACGCCGCAGGGTCGTGGCCAACCGTTTCGAGCTGCAACTCAGGGCTCTCAGGGATCTCGTACGGCGAGGAAACGCCGGTGAAATTGGCTATTTTGCCAGCGAACGCCTTCCGATAAAGCCCCTTCGGATCGCGCCGCGCGCATTCCTCGAGCGGCGTGTCGACGAAAATTTCGATGAACTCCCCCTCCTCCATCAGTTCGCGAGCCATCCGGCGTTCGCCGCGGAACGGCGAGATCAAGGACACGAGCACGATCAACCCGGCATCGGCCATCAGCTTAGCGACCTCGGCGACGCGGCGGATGTTCTCGACACGATCAGACTGGTTGAAGCCTAGGTCGCGATTGAGCCCGTGGCGCACGTTGTCGCCGTCGAGGATGTAGGTGTGCTTACCGCGGGCATGCAGCAACCGGTCGAGCGCATTGGCGATTGTGGACTTGCCGGAGCCGGAAAGTCCGGTGAACCACAGGACGGCTGGCCGCTGGCTCTTCATCGCCGCGCGCGCGCCCTTGTCAAAGCCGGTCGCCTGCCAATGCACGTTGTCGGCGCGCCTTGCCCAGCTTTGGCTACCGCTGAAAAGCTTTGTATTGAAGACCCCGGTCGGCCCATAGGCTTTGCGAAAGAACTCGGGAGGATCGACATGGTCGATGATGTCCAGCTCGTTTTCCCAGCACAGCTTCCACCGCAGCTCAGAACGCATGCAAAGACCTCCTTTGGTATTTCTTGCTGCTATTTTGAAGCACGCATTGTTTGATTGAAGCAGCGGTCACTCCGCTGCATGTCGGCTCCGTTGCTCGGGTTCGCGCTATAGCCAGTCCGGACCGTCGAAGGTTTCGGCGTCACTCGCGTCTGAGATCAAAATTCCTAATGCATCATCATGGGAGATTGGTAAAATTAATTGTATCAATGAAATCATCGATGCTTTGGATGATGAATATACGGGTTTCTTAGAGCCCGATTTAAAAGAAGTTGAGCGATAACAGGCAGTTGTGATTCCCTATTGGTGCTAAATCAAATGGGGTTTCGATGAGCTGGACTGCTATCGCTCGCCGTGAGCATAACCGAGACG
>Ga0123341_1000223_pt1 | contig 29782 bp, 33 predicted proteins | sample Turbeapinknodule_FD_89959 | JGI IMG/M metagenome (GOLD analysis project Ga0123341, IMG submission 89959) | Root nodule microbial communities of legume samples collected from Mexico - Turtle bean Mexico pink nodule | ecosystem: Host-associated > Plants > Roots > Nodule | place: Mexico: Nepantla...
AAAATAAATAGTTTGAGAAGTAATGATTTTACAGAACACGTAATGATGAGAAGAAATTAATTTGTAACATTACATAACTTACTACCCAATATATAAACAATAAAATTAAAAATAAAATAAAAAAAGTTATGACGTGGCAGAAGTCGTGCCAAGTTGGCACCACTTCAATATGACAGGGCAGAAGTCGTGCCAAGTTGGCACGACTTCAGTATGACAGGGCAGAAGTCGTACCAAGTTGGCATGACTTTAGTATGACATGGCAGAAGTCGTGCCTAATTGGGACGACTTCTGCATATGAAGTCGTTCCAATTAGGCACGACTTGCCTAAATTTGTAATTTTTTTTAAACGGACCCCATTTTGGTAAAAACAAAAAAAAAATAACCCCATCATGGTCAAAAAAACCTTATATTTTGTTTATATGCAAAATAAAAAGTTAAAATAATATTTGTAAGTATAGGTTAAAGGATATGCTATTTTAAACGAATTATAAATATCTTATTAGTGTTGGTTAGTTCTGATACTAGTTTTTAATAAATATTTAAATTTAAAATATTTGGAGTGAATTTAAATGGACATTAGATTGAATTAATATTAAACTAAATTTTCCTTAACGCTAATTTAACCAATGCCACTATGTTTTGGACACAAAATCAACACTATTAGGCAATTAATATGAAAAAAAATTGTTATTGTGTTGACTTTTATACCACACTAATCGTCTAATTTAGTGTAGTTAGTATAGTACATAGGTGCAAATTCCCCACGCGCAGCACCTAAATTTAAAAAATTCAGGCTGGTTGTAATTGAATATATTTTAATTAAGGATATAAATAATGACAATACACAAATTTATTTCCTAGACAAAAAGCATTAAAAATTTGGAATGTGGCATGTTATTATTACTGATATGGTCTTGCCATCTCCGAGAGTGTAGCCGAATAATGTCCTGAAATTATGGCCAGGGTCGCTGTGGACCAAGTTATTATTCACCATCGTTTACAATATTCTTATTCCTCCTAAGTTGATTTTTGTATATGTACTATAGATGATTTAAGTTGTATTATTATAATATCTAAAATAGTTAGTGTCACTTTTCATTATCTCACTATAGTTTTTTTTTACTTATTTCTAGTTTCTTTATTTCAATCTACCATATGGCCTACCTTTTTCTTTCCTATATATCCAAAGAGAAATTGCAAAGTGAGGAAGAATCAGACAATCCTGGAAAGGTTGAAGATTTAAATTCTATAGAAATTGTAGTTAGTTTTCCTGAAACCTTGCCAAATTTATATTTGAACACAATTAAATATATCTTTCATTATCGCATTCTGTTCTAAATTATGTTATGCTTATGAAGGGGTGTTACGTATATAATTGTGCACATGAGGTTTTAGTGATAAGAACTAAGAAGTCCATGTAAATACGACCTTCCCTCCATAACCTTTTTTCAAACAATAACTTGATATTTCGCTTCAATTGCTCTCAACTCTTTCGTGCCAACTTGAAAACGTAGTAAGTCATCAAGTAACACATGTAAAACTTACAGAGCTCGGCAAAACGAATTTTTATCCTGGTTCTTGTGAGTGTGGCTTTGACAACAAAAACCACTAAAAGAATACAAAAACGAAGGAGGCTACAATTCTTCCCTGATTTATACAATGATTGTAAGATAGCTTGGCTGGTGTGACCGAAATGCTATGAATGGGTGGGGTGACCTCGATCATTCATTATGATCTGTTCTCGCCAGTTGACTCAGTTGTCGTTGACTTCAGAGGCAGATGGTGACTCCTATTTTTGGTGGTTTCTGTTCCTCCTTGGGTGATCGAGAGTGGCTCCGTTGAAACAGAGGGGGCCCTACCTGTTGATTGCATTCCGACGATCAAGTCAGTATTGGGCTACGAAACAATAAGTATGTAAAACAGTTTCAGTCTTAGAAACGACGTACCTTTCTAGGGTTCTTACCACCCTTTTTATAGGCTGTATCTAGGTCAACTTCCCTGTCCCATGAGGATCTTTCCTTAAGTGGAATTAGGGTTACTAACCAGCTTAGCGCAACCACTGCACATGACTTTCCTCTTATGGAGTGCAAAATCCTAACAGGATGGTCGCTAGAATACCAATTCATGCACCAACTTTGCGGGGCCATCTGTTCTATAGATGCCCTAATTATTCACGTGCCATGCATGCAGTCTTCCCTGGAAACCCTAACCCTTATGCGCCTTAACGCCTCCAGAGAACACTTACTTGTGTTATACCTAAACGTACTATACACACCTTATGCATGAGCCCTATCGTGATTTAGATCTTTCTTCTATATGGATGATAGCTCATTATTATTTATGGGGCCCACTTACATGGCCCATCAACGCGACCAGACCACCAAGGTCCGATGTCAACGTCTGATGTCGATGTCTGAGGTTTGGCCAGTACACAAGCTCCCAGGCTCGAGCTGTAACTTATTTCAGCGAAGAGACTAAGTGATCGCCCGCGGCGACCTATGTGGCGAATGAGTGACAGGCCGTGCACAATGCGATAAGGTGACATTTCACCAGCGTACACGTGGCAAGTTCAACGGCCGATGCTCGTTGTCGCTTGCGCTTCTCGTATACCTTAAACCCCTCAACCCTTACGCTCCTTTCACTGTTCCATTACTTTTGTTAGGCATTTCTTCGAAATCTTTCCTTTCTCAGAACGCTTTGTCTTCCTTCCTTACTCACCTCAACTCCTTGAAGCACAATCATTCCAAGGTATGCTTTTTATTTCATTATCGCCTTTGTTTTATCATTCCGATGCTCTTGGTATGCTTTAACTATTCTGGGACTATTTAGGTTTTCCGCATTTTATGATTACTGTTCTTCGTTTTCATGCTTATCTGCTTTTCAAATGTTTTAAAGTGCACACATTTCCATCTTTGAACTTTGTGTTTTTTCTCCTTTTTCCTTCTCATTTTTTGTGATGGCTCGATCAAACCCTATTCCAAACCCACAGACATAGGCGTCCTCGAGCCTGGGGGGCAAGTGTACTGGTATGGGCGAGACCGAGATTCGATCTCCCTGATCAAGATTCGGTCTTCCTGACCGAGACCAGGGAAACCTGCCTGAGACCATGGACATCTGGCCGAGACGAGGGAAACCACCACGGATGGCCCGACCGACTGACACATAAATCCATTAACGCTAAAACCAAGGTTAGTGAAGCTAATATGTCATTAAGGAATAGGTAATACACCCATAAGTGTGATCCATTCCACTAATTAGGCCCAATAAGGTAAGCCTGTTAAAATAATATAAATAACACTTTCCAAGGAGAAAGATATGCCATTTATTACTGTGCACCTACCTGAGTGCCGATCACCCGCTTTACTGACTTGAGCGTCAGAGTGCCTTCTGCAGGTACCCCCCCATTCGGTATTCACCCGAGACCAAGAGCCAAAGAAGAGACACGGAGGCGAGAAGGATCCCAGCCAAGCACCTAGCAACCTGCCCGACCGAAGGAGGAAGACGAAGACTTCAATATTTCTCTAGGTCCCATCTCCCTAGCAGGAACAATTGGCGTCCACCGTGGGGCCGAAAGAAACTAGCTGAAGAAAGAAAGTAGATAGTCTCAACTAGAAGCATGGAAAGGATTATTGATGCCGACCAGGAAATGCTGCTGATTTCTCTCCAGAGAGAGATGACCGAGATGAAGAGGAGGACAGAGGAAGCTATCCAGAAGAATGAACAAAAGATGCAAGACCTCCGAAGGGAGAATGACGAGATGAAGAAGAAGCTGATGGAGGGAGGACCATCCACTGAACCGACCAATGTGGTCGACAGGTCCTTCGCTTCTCCTTCCCGCCCGAGACCGGTGGAGGAGACAAAAGACAAGATTCTCACCCACGAGATGAGGGAGAATCCTTTCTGGACAGGTCGGCCAAGACGACCATCACCACGGACTCGGCCCGCCGACACCCGTTCACCAACACTATCATTGAAGTCCCACTACCATACAAGTGAAAGGGTTTCTACCGAGATCGATATGACGGGTCTACCGACCCGGACAAGCATATTGATGCATATACCACCCATATGAGTCTCTACACCTCAGACGATGCAATTTTGTGCCGAGTGTTGCCCACGTCGCTGAAGGGGGCAACCCTCAGCTGGTTCACCAAGCTCTCACCCAACCCCATTGATAGCTTTGCCACGCTCGTGACAAAGTTCGAAACTTAGTTCGCCACCAGCAGGCCACATCACTTGACCTCTATCGCCCTGGTAGGCATCCGCGAGGAGAAGGGAGAGTCACTGAGAACTTTTGTTGATAGGTTCAGCAAAGTGGCAATGAGCATCCGGAACCTCAGCCCGGACATTGCCATGCATCACATGCTGACGACCCTATGCCCAGGATCTTTTGCTGATAACCTGTGCATGCAACCGGTCGACAGCCTGAATGAGTTGAGGAAGAGAGCTGCTAAGTATATGCAGTTGGAGGAACTCAGGGAGTTCCGTAACCAAGACCGAGTCGAGGCTACTGGAGAGAAGAACAAGGAAGAGAAATATCGCCAAGGCCGGTCAGGCCAGCGGGGTGATAGGCGCAGAGATAATAAAGAGCGATCAATCCGATTCTCGAGGTACACACCCTTGACGACCGAGAGGAGAAGAATTCTGGACGAGGCACTCAACGCCAAGTTGATCCCTCCTCCCAGAAAAGTGGCCAGTCCAAACAATGCCGACCGAAGGAAACAATGCCGGTACCACCAGAACAGTGGACACTCCACTGAGGAATGTCAGGCCTTGAAAGAAACGATTGAGGAGCTCATCCAGGTCAGGCACCTGCGCCGATTCGTCAGGAATGGCCGAGACACAAGACGCTCACCTCGCAGAGAGGAGCCCTCTAAGAGAACGAGATCACCTCCCCAAGGCCGAGACGACCAAGACCATAGGGACGACCGCCGGTCTTATAGAGACGACCCTCCCCGCAGGGACGACCCTCCGAGGGAGGCCGATAGAGGAGGTAACTGAGAGGTTATCAACACTATAGCCGGCGGCTTCGCCGGAGGAGGGAGCACCAACAACGCCTGGAAGAAATACCTTCGGGAGGTGCACCAGGTGAATGTGGTAACATTTCGATCGAGGATGCCACCCATCACCTTCACGGATGAAGACTTCAAGGGCGTGGATTATCGCCAGGACGACCCTATGGTGATATCGATCGATATAGACTGATTCACCACCAGGAAGACCCTTGTCGACCAAGGGAGTTCAGTAGACATCCTCTACTGGAAAACGTTCAAATCTATGAGGATACCCAAAGCCGAGATGATGCCCTATGACGACCATGTTGTCGGGTTCTCGGGTGAAAGGGTGGGTACCAAGGGCTACATTGAGCTCTACACCACCTTCGTCCAGGAGAAGAATACCAAAATCATAAGGATCCGGTATATGGTCATCGATGCCAATACTTCCTACAACATCCTCCTCGGCCGACCATCCATCAACCGGATGATGGCCATCGTATCGACCCCTCACCTGGCAATGATGTTCCCTTCGAAGACGTGGGACATTCTCACTGTCCACGTGGACCAGAAAGAGGCACGAGAGTGCTATGCCGAAAGCCTCCGGGTGGAGCCCTTAAGGAACGACATCTCTCCCAAGAAAAAGTCCTCCCGAAAGGTTCGCTCACCCAGGGAGGCCCGATCGATGTCAATTGAGCCAATCGTCGTGTTGGTAGACTTTGACCCTTGGGCGATCGAGGACAGACTGGAGGCAAGGGAAGAGCTGAGGAGGGTACCCCTCCTAGATGAAGAACACAACACTACTGTAGGGACGACCATGGCAGCTGCTGAGGCCAAGATCATGCACGCCGCGCTAAAAAAGAATATAGACATGTTCGCGTGGATACCGGCCGACATGCCGGGGGTGAGCCCGGACATCATCACCCATAGATTGTCAATATTTAAAGAAGCTCGACCGATCTCCTAGAAGAAGAGAGACTTGGGCGATAAAAAACGTCTAGCAGCGAAAGCAGAGGCCGAAAAGTTTCTGTCGACCGGGTTCATACGGGAGGCCTGGTACACGACTTGGCTGGCAAACGTCGTCATGGTCACCAAGCCGAACGACAACTAGAGGATGTGCGTCGACTACAGAAACCTCAACAACGCATGTCCGAAAGACTCCTACCCCCTACCCAACAACGACCGCCTGGTGGACGGGGCGACCGACCATAAAATCTTGAGTTTCTTAGATGCTTATTCTGTCTATAACCAGATAAGTATGCACCCCAAAGACAAGGAGGAGACGAACTTCATGATGGTCGACACCAACTACTATTATGAGGTCATGCCGTTCGACCTCAAGAACACAGGGGCGACCTACCTACGCCTCATGGACAAGATCTTCATAGGTCTGATCAACCGGTCGGTAGAGGTATATGTGGATGACATAGTAGTGAAGTCCGACTCCTTCGAACAACATGTGAAGGACCTCGACGAGGTGTTCAAGGCCATTAGAGGGGCCAATATGAAGCTCAACCTGAGAAGTGTACATTTGGGGTTGAGGGAGGGATGTTTCTGGGCTTCATGCTCACCCACAGGGGGATAGAGGCCAACCCTGATAAATGTCAAGTTATACTTAGCATGAGAAGTCCAAAGAACATCAAGGAGGTATAGCAACTCCTAGGGCGCCTGACTGCCCTCTCCAGATTCATCCCCCGTCTGGCCGAGAAGACGAGACCGATGGTCCAGTTCCTTCGAAAGGCCGCCAAGTTCAACTGGGACGACAAATGCGAAGAGATCTTCAAGCAGTTCAAGGAATTCCTGACATCCTCATCCGTCATCCAGAAGCCGAGACCCGAGCACCCAATCCTGGTGTACCTGGCCGTCTTGGAGGAAGCAGTCAGTGCTGCTTTGGTGCAGGAGGCCGAGAGCGAGGAGCGACCGGTGTACTTCGTCAGCCGAACCCTCCACGCGGTCGAGACGAGGTACCAAATGATCGAGAATGTGGATCTCTCCTTAGTCCTCACAACAAGATGGATGCGCCCCTACTTCCAAAATCACTCGTAACTGTAAGGACCGACTACCCTAATTTTAAAATTTCTAAGCCGGACCTTGCAGGGAGAATGATAGGCTGGTCGGTCGAGTTGTCCGAGTTTGACATTCATTATGAACCGAGGGGAGCCATCAAGTCTCAGTGTCTGACCGACTTCTTGGCCGAGCTGACACCACTACCCACCCTCTTGGGCGGGTGGACGCTCTACGTAGACGACTCATCCAAAAAATGTAGTAATAATTGGCTTTAAAATGAACAAAATTGGTTTCCCGAGGCGTGAGTAATCACTGTTCGTAAGGACTTATCCGCGATGTATTGCGCAAGTCCCCCAGGATACAACAGGAACTTCCCGGAGATTTTCGAGGATCAGAACTAGCAAGTTACTCTTAAAAGAGTAATACCCAATGGAACCCAATATAAAATTAAAATAAAATAAAGTAAGTGTGGAGAGAGAAAGTGGAAAAATGAGAGGAGAAAAAAGGCTTCACCGTGGTGAGTGAAGAAGATGAAAAGAGTGAATGAGAGAGATGTGATTTTGAAGAGGATGGAACCCCTCTTTATATAGGGAGAGGAATCAAATGTTTTTTCCATCTCCATAACTGATTTTAATTTACTGTGGCAACTAAATTGTTTTTGTTACACGTTCACAACTCCATTTGACATTTTCTTCAATCCACGTTCTCCAACAACTTCTGCAAGACCAGGCACCGTGGGTTTGCAATATCTACTTTTTGTTTCTTTGCAATATATACTTTCTGTTTACAACAAAAAATAGCCTACGGAGTAGGAGTCGTCCTGGAAGGACCAGGTGACCTCCTCTTGGAGCAAACACTTCAGTTCGGGTTTAGGGCGACTAACAACTAGGCCGAGTACGAGGCCTTGCTTGCTGGGCTAAACTTAGCGTACGACATGAGAGCACGCGAGGTTCTGTGGAGAAGCGACTCCCAAGTAATGGTCGGCCAGGTCAAAGGAGAGTTTGAGGTGAAGGAGTCTCTACTGCAACGATACTACCACGCGACCAAAAATAACATTGCTTGGTTCAACAAAGCACCCTTGGAGCACATACCGAGGGAGGAAAACAAAAGGGTTGACATATTGTCCAAGCTGTCGATCACCAAGAAGAAGAGCCACTAGAAATTAGTCATACAGATATGGCTGAGGCACTCCAATGTGTCCAAGACCGAATGCCTAGCAATAGACAAGGCCGAAATGGATAACTGGATGACACCCATCATCCAGTACCTAGAGGATGGCACATGCAAGCCAAAACTAGAAAAAAGAATGAAGCAACAGTGTGCTCGGTACACCATGATCAATGATGACTTGTACCGAAAGAGGATACTCGGCCCCTCTACTGAAGTGCATCACCAACAAACGGGCCGAGTATATCCTGACCGAGATCCCCAAGGGGGTCTATGGAAATCACTCAGGGGCGAGGACGATGGCCGCTAAGGTCCTGAGGGCTGGCTACTATTGGCCGACCGTCCAGGACGACTATGCTGAGTACGTAAAGAAATGTGCTAAGTGTCAGGAGTTCGACCCTTTCCACCACACAAGGTCGGAAGAGTTGCACAGTATTATCTCCCCATGGTCGTTCGCCATCTGGGAGATGGACATTATCGGTCCCTTTGCGCCAGGAAAAGGGCAAACCAAGTTCCTCCTGGTGGGAGTCAACTACTTCACCAAATGGATCGAGGTCGAACCCCTTGCATCCATCTCAACCAAAAATGTTCAAAATTTCGTATGGAGGAGCATTGTTTGCCGATTCGGTGTCCCGCACACAATAATAATTGATAATGGCCGACAATTCATTGACCGAGGCTTGCAGTCCTTTTATGAAGAACTGGGTATCAAGTCAGTTACGACCTCGATAGAACACCTGCAAACCAACGGACAGGCCGAGACCGCCAACAAGGTCATACTGAATGAGCTGAAAAAACGTCTGGGCAAGACAAAAGGCCGATGGACTGAGGAGCTGATAGAAGTACTCTGGGCGTACATATGCACCCCCAGACTACCACGCAAGAGACACTATAGAACCTGACATATGGGGTCGAGGCCATGATCTCGGTCGAGTTGGGTGAGCTTACCATACGAAGGCAGATGTTCGACCTCACCCTAAATGAGGAAAGCCTAGCGGTCAACCTCGATTTGGTAAGCGGGTTTCGTGACAAAAGCAGGATTCAGGAGGCCGTCTGCAAGATCCGGGCGTCAAGACGAATCAACTCAAAAGTTCGGCTGAGGAGCTTCCAGAAAGAAGACCTCGTCTGGAGAATGCGCAGCGATGCGAGAAAAAGCGAAGGGAAGTTCTCGTTCAACTGGGAGGGACCTTTCCGAGTCCGAGAAGTCGCAAAGGGGGGAGCTTATCACTTGGAATGGCTTTCGGGAAAAACTGTACCGAGGACATGGAATGCCACACACCTCAAGTTTTATTACAGCTGAATTAAATAAAGTCATGCACTCTTTCCTCACCCTACTAGGGAGGTTTGGAGGAGGCGTTTTCCTCAAAGTACTAGCACTGTTCTCCTGCAACTCCTTGGCTCGGTCTGGATGCAGTCGTAACCGGCATACCCTGCCAAGACTGGTCAACCAGGTTTGATCTGGATGAAGCCTTAACCGGCATACCCTGCCAATACCTCTCACTCGGCTTGGTTTGAATGCAGCCCTAACCGACATACCCTGTTGAGACCGATCAACCAGGTTTGGTTTGGATGAAGCCTTAATCGGCATACCCTGCCAACACCTCTCTCTCGGCTCGGTCTGGATGTAGCCCTAACCGGCACACCCTACCGAGACCGATCAACCAGGTTTGGTCTGGATGAAGCTTTATTCGGCATACACCTCTCTCTCGGCTCGGTCTGGATCAAGCCTTAACCGGCATACCTTGCCGAGACCGATCAACACACCCAAGTTAACTTCTTAACTTGGCACTAACAAGCTTAAAATCAAGATATGGCCGAGACTGATCGACCAATCAACCTGTCCAAGAAAAAGAAACGAGTTAAGGGTCGATTGCCCAATCAACTTGTTCGATTAATGCAATCACAATAATGTCCGACAGCCTACTCAAATTTTTCGATTAAACAATCACAATTAATGACCGACCACCATATAACTTATTTGATTAAGCATTCACAGTTAAAGGCCGACAACCAATTCAACTTGTTCCAATTCAGGTTTCGCATTAAAGGTCGACCACCCAATCAAATAGAGACCGATATTTTTAACTTCTGAAAATTTTCTTCTTCAAATTCAAGGTGACCGAGAGCACAATAAAAAAGAAAAGGGCGATACATTGATAGCAAAAGAGGGAGGCCACACCCCGGCCTCGGAGGAGAGAGAAACATCAAAGCAAAAAGGTCACAACCCGACCGAAGGCAAATCTAATCTTTATTGTCTTCACGAACTTCACCCTATTTTCCTTCGGTCGGCCCAACCTCTTGCGTCGCCAGAGCACTCGCCTCGGCACTGGGCATCAGATGACCTTGGTATACCTCGTGGTCGATGTCAAAAGCACCAGAGGTCGGTAACCCCCCATAGAGCACGTGGGCCTGGCGGACAGTGGCCTTCCTTGAAGTTGCTCGAAGTTGCGATCGAGCTCTTCCTCGACCCCGTCCTTGGCAGCTTTGAGGTTGGCCAACTCAGTGGCCGAGGACGAGAGTTTCTCATCTCTCTCCTCGACCATCCTTTTCAGCTTGGCATTCTCAGCCGCCAACCTGGCCATCTATGCCCTCGCCTCCCCCAACAGGCGCTCGGCCTCAGCAGCCTTCTCTCGAGCCTTCTCCCTCTCGGCCACCTCAGAATCCAACCTCTTGGAGAGATCAGAGTTGGTCGGTCCTCTCGGCCACTTGATGGTCCAACCGAGATATCTCCTCGGCATGGCGCTCCCTCTCCTGGATGCCCAACTGGATTAGCACGACCGAGTGACACAACATCTCAAGGCCACCCCTCAGCAACTCCGAGGAAGGGACACCCCGGATCACCTCCCAAGTGTCCTCGGGAAGAGCTACGCGCACCCTTCTCCTAAAGTGCAAGTCACCCTCCAGGAGGGTGAGAGGTGACATTGAGACCTCCATTATGTGGTTGGCCTTGATAGGTAGAGCCGCCTGCTCCACGTACCTGGGCGAGGGTGAGTCCACCTCGACCGTGTCCCGACCTGGTGGTGGCGTCGGCAGGGACCCAGGGGAACAAGTAGTGGTGGTAATGTTACCACCATCCCTGGCCCTCTTCTTGGACATGTGGGAAGAGCCGGCCGAGCCCTTGTCACCTCGGGCATCCGAGCCCTTTGTGGTTGGTAGAGCGTCAATGCTCCGACGCCCCTTGCGCTTGGCCGCCCGTTTCCTGTAGGCGTCGAGGACATTAACACCTGCAGGTGATTCTTGTGCCATGATTTCTGCAAAAAAAAAAACAAAGTTGGAATTTCCACCCACCTTTAAAATTGGGCACTTGTCCAAAAATTTGGACACAAAAGCCTCGATCTTAAGGTTGGACGATATCCCCACTACCTTAGAGTCCACCCAATTGAGGTTCACCAAAGGAACGACCATTGGGGGGGAGTCCGACCGGTCAACAACATTGGCCGGGTCATCTCCCCTGACCACCTCTACCTGGGGTGGTGCCTCGGCCACCCCGACCGGCACAGAGTCGGTGGTAGATGAGGAAAAGGATGAAGAAGGAGAAGAAGAAGAAGAAGAATGTTCAAGAGGATGAGAAGGCCGATCAGAAGACGATGTAGACCAAGAAACAGTCGACATGACTAACCTTATATTATGTAGGAGACCGAAGGAAAGCCGAAGGGCGAGAATCGCTTGGTTATCAGAGCACTGGGTGAGATTTCTTTTGGTTATCAAACAACTCACACAAAGAAAGAATAATGTCTCGAAAGTGTTGAGACCACTATTTATGGGGCCTAAGGACCTCGAAACGCAAAACGTCAAAACGATCTCAACCGTTAGATCTTCCAGATCCAACGGTCCACAACGTTTCCCGCCTGAAAAACTCCTCATTAATGCTGGTCACGTCACGCCGCCTGAGGTCATATCACACCTCGAGAAACGAAACACCCACACATCCAGGGGGACTGACCGACACCTCTTATCAGACACAGGCGTCCTCGAGTCTGAGGGCAAGTGTACTATTATGGGCAAGATCGAGATTCGATCTCCTTGATCGAGACCAGGGAAACCTGCTCGAGACCATGGAAATCTAACCGAGACGAGGGAAACGACCACGGACGTCCCGACCGACCGACACATAAATCCATTAATGCTAAAACCAAGGTCAGTGAAGCTAATATGTCATTAAGGATTAGGTAATACACCCATAATTGTGATCCCTTCCACTAATCAGGCCTAATAAGGTAAGCCCATTAAAATAATATAAATAGCACACTTTCCAAGGAGAAAGATACGTCATTTATTATTGTGCACCTACCTGAGTGCCGATCACCCGGTTTACTGACTTGAGCGTCGGAGTGCCTTCTACAGGTACCCCCCCATTCAGTATTCACCCAAGACCGAGAGCCAAAGAAGAGACACGGAGGTGAGAAGGATCCCAACCTAGCACCAAGCAACCTGCTCAACCGAAGGAGGAAGACGAAGACTTCAATAGTACTCTAGGTTCCATCTCTCTAGTAGGAACAACTATAAAACGTTATACCGCTGGGCATCCGAGGATCTCTTAGACGAAACCTCTAGTTTCACCTCCTTTGCGAGCATAGCGACATATAGGAAGAACCAGGACTACCATATATCCCGCATCTTTGGGAAGGAGCACGATAGGTTCGTAAGGGTTGTGCCCTGTAGGATAGGTGAGCCTGTTTGTGCTGATGAGTCGTCGAACCTAGAGGGCCCCTTTTGTTTCATCTACTCAACAGTCTTCAATAGACTTTCCCTTCGCCTACCCCTCACTAGCTTCGAGTGCGCTCTTCTTACTGAGGTCAATGTGGCCCTTTCCCAGCTACACCCCAACAATTGGGCATTCGATAGGGCCTTCTCCATCCTCTACAACCACTTTGGCCATACATCGTCGGTGGATGTCTTCCTATACTTTTTTGAAGCCAAGAGCCCGGGGAAGAAGCTGTGGGTGAGCTTCAATGGGGTCGCTGGGAGAGTGTTGCTTACCCTCTTCCAACAGTCGTATAAGGGTTTCAAAGGGAAGTTCTTCAAGATACGGTGCAGCATGTCAGACCCCACCCTTTTGGATGGGTTCCCCCTGTATTGGGTGAAGGAACCTGGGCTCAAGAAACCCATAAGCCTCGAGGACTTACCCACGCGAGAACGAGAGGTGTGCGCTTTCTTCTCAAACTTGGGAGCAGTGTTTAGCACTATCGAACTGCTAAAGCTTGAGTACAACCCTAAGGCCCTTAAGGGCTATATTGGTACCCCCTCTCCCCTGTTTATGCTTATGTTTCTCTTTTCTTGTGTGCATTACTGGTTTAAATTCTTATGTTCTTTAATCTTCTTATGCAGGTATGGTGCTCAATGCTGAAAAGAGGAGGCAGTTGGCTGTTATGGCGGCTCAACTTAAGGCTGCCCCAGGCCCCTCTGCTGCTGGCCCTTCTTCCCTAGCCCCCATAGACCAAAGGTTAAAAGGGGTGGCCGAGGTTGCTGAAGCTGCCGCTTTTGAAGATGAGGATACCTATTCAGGCATTGTCTTCAAGAGGAAGCGCAAGGCTGATGCTGTCGTTCCCGCACCATCAGGCTCAAACGGTCAAGCTCCTTCGTACAGAGAGCATCCTCCCAGTGCCTGTTCTCCTCGTGACATCGTGGTAAAAGAAGGTAAGGGGGAGAGTGCCACAGGAGGTGATCAGGGTGACTCCTACGCCTACCTGCCACCCTTCGTCCAAAAAGCACTACACTCTTTCCAAACTCAAGCGAGGTTGGAGAGCTTGGAGGAGGACCCCTTGCTTGATCATGTGTCGAGGCACCTTGGGGAGATCCTCGTGGGGTCCAACCTTCTCCTCTCCAATATGCAGAAGGCAAGGGAGGAAGACATTCTCGAGATCACGGAGCTCAAATGCTGATCAACCGGTATGGCCCTGGAGGTGGATGAGCTTCGCCAGATCTTGTTTGACAAGTCTAAAGAAATCTTGAGGCTATATGCTAGGAATGGTGATCTTCGGGCTGAGGTAGATGACTTGATGGGGAAGCTTGGCAGTACGGATGAAGAGGTGACCCAACTGAGGCAAAAATCGTCCAATCTTGAAGAGGAGATGGCCAAGCTTGAAGAGGAGATGTCCAAGCTGAGGGAGGAGTTGGTCTGTAAGGATGAAATCTTCCTACAGACCAAGGATGAACTTACCCGGGATGCCACAGAGTCCTACACAGCAGGGTTTGAGGATGACATGGCCCAGGTTGCCTATGTGCATCCTGGGTGGATCTTTCCCAAACTAGGCTGACAAAGACTATCGCTGATGGACAACTAGTAGACGCCGAGTAACAGTGATTCTCCTTTGTATTTAGGGGTGGCAATGCGGACTGGCCCGCTCTGCATAGGCCCGCTCCGCATAGAATCTGTGGGTTGATTTTTCTAACCCACCCCGTATAAGGGTTAACCCGTGGGTCTGCGAGCCAGCCTGCATAAGAAATATTTATTAAAAATAATAATTTCTTAAATAAAAATTTTGAATTCTTTTTCTTTAGATGCATTAAGTAAATGATCTCATAATATTATTTTCATGAAACATGCATAGTAAGATGTTATTAAAAATTTCAAAATGTAAAATATAAGGCTACATGAAGAAAATATGGGGGTGTAAAAAAAAGTATACATTTTAAAGTTATGCAGGTTATAGGTTATGCAAGCCAACCCACCCCGCCCCGCACTTGGCCCGCGTGTTATGCGGGGCGGGCCTAAGCGGGCCAAGGGGTTGAAATAAGCAACCCGTCCTGCGTTTTTTTCAGTGGGCCGCGAGCCGGCCTGCCCCACTTTGCCACCTCAATTTGTATTTATTTGGTAGCCAAACAAACACTCGATGAATCTGTATATATATCTTTATTTATGAAGTCCTTTTTCTTTCAATTTTTCTTTTGTATTCTCTGTCTGTTATCTTGCTTGTCTTGTATTAGCCTCGCTAACAACGCCTTAATGATTGTTCATACCTAAGTAGTACGCTCCTTTACCAACCTGCTTGATCTTATCCCTTTTTCGATCTTTAACGCATTGAGGTAGAGGTGATGCTTGCTCAAGCTCTAACTGGCCTCATTTTTGGCATACAAAGATAAGGAAGAGATTTTCTCGCTGTCCTCGACCTTAGTGTATAAGGACGAGGGAGATGTCTTGTTTCGAACCATGCTACTCTCGATCTGGGCGTGTAAAGGCCAGGGAGAGGTTCGCCTTACTGATCTCGACCTTGCCGTATAGAGGCAAGGGAGATATTTAACTGGGAACCATACTGTTCTCGACCAAGACAAGGGAGAGGTTCACTTTACTGGTCTCGACCTTGCCGTATAGAGGCAAGAGAGGTTTTTAACTGGGAACCATACTATTCTCGACCTTGACTGACAAGACAAGGGAGATGTTCACTTTACTGATCTCGACCTTGCCGTATAAAGGCAATGAAGATATTTAATTGGGAACCATGTTGTTCTCGACCTTAACTTACAAGACAAGGTAGAGGTTCACATTACTGATCTCGACCTTGTCGTATAAAGGCAAGGGAGATATTTAACTGGGAACCATACTGTTCTCGACCTTGACTTACAAGACAAGGGAGAGGTTCACTTTACTGATCTCGACCTTTCCCTATAAAGGCAAGGGAGATATTTAACTGGAACTATACTGTTCTCGACCTTGGCGTTCTCACACAAGAGGGAGGCTCACTAAGAACCTTACTATTCCCGATCTTGGTGTTTTTTCCCAAGGGAGAGGTTCGCCACTGATCTTAACCTTGGCATATAAAGGCAAGGGAGATATTTAACTGGGAACCATACTGTTCTGGACCTTGGCATTCTCTCACAAGAGGGAGGCTAACTAAGAACCTTACTATTCCCGACCTTGGAGTTTCTACCCAAGGGAGAGGTTCACTAACTGCACCGTACAACACACTTGCAAATATATCTTTTCAACTAATTTTTATTGGGTGACCTCATTAAAAAACCCTGATAAGGGAAAAAGAGTGTCCCTTTAATTGTGTACAATGATATAATTAACTGAAATAAAACTTTAGATTTGCTCCATTCCAAGTTCGAGGAATTGTCCCACCTTCTAAGGTCTCGAGTTTGTACGCCCCGTTCTCAAGTGTCTCTGTCACACGGAATGGACCAGTCCACTTGGGAGATAACTTGTCTCTAGTTGGTAGGGGTGAGTCTTTCACATTACTAGGTCGGTGACCTGGAACTGCCGAGGTTTCAACCTGAAGTTGTACCTGTACTCCACCCTTCTCTTCAAGGCTTCAGCCTTGATGCGTGCTTCCTCCCTAACCTCATCCAGTAGATCCAGGTCCACCTTTCTTTCTTCGTTGGATTCTTCGGCCACGAAGTTCTGGAAGCGTTGTGAACTCTCCTGAATTTCTACAGGAATCATCGCGTCCGAAGCATACACCAAACTAAAAGGTGTTTCCTTGGTGGTGGATTGGGGAGTGGTGTGGTAGGCCCACACAATTCTAGGAACCTCTTCTGCGCAAGTTCCCTTGGTTTTTTCCAGTCTTCTCTTCAGACCCCTTAGCAGAACTCGTTTGGCAAACTCAACTTGCCCATTCGTCTAGGGGTGTTCGACTGATGCAAACACCTGCTTTATTCCAAGTTCTGTGCACAGCTTGCCCAACTGTTGCCTTGCAAACTGGGTGCCATTATCGGACACCAAGCGTTTTGGCATTCCAAAATGGCATACTATGTTCTTCCACACAAAGTGCTGAACCTTGTGGGTTGTAATTTGCGCAACTGGCTCGGCCTCTATCCACTTTGTAAAGTACTCAATGGCAAACACAAGATACTTCATCTGTCGAACTGCTAGAGGGAACGGTCCCAGGATGTCGATTCCCCAGGTATGAAATGGCCAAGGGCTATGGATTGATTGTAACTCCTCTAGGGGTGCACTATGCCAATCAGCATGTCGTTGGCATTGCTTGCATCCCTGTGCATACCTCGTGCAGTCTTCCCTCATGATTGGCCAATAGTACCCTGCGCGAATGGCTTTTGATGAGAGACTCAGGCGCTGATGTGACTCCCACATATCCATTCGTGGAGCTCTGTCATGATGCGCGTGCATTGTTCACCACTTACGCAAGCTAGGATAGGATGAGTATAACCATGTCTGAATAAATTCCCATCCACAAGGGTATACCTGCTCGAATTCTTCTTGACTACTTTGGCCTTTGTGGGCTCCAGCGGGAGTATCCCGTCAGCCAAGTAACGCCTGTAGGGTGTCATCCAGGTTTCGCCTTCTTCAACTAGGCAAATGTGAAACGACTCTTCCCTTGCTATGATGTATGCGTTTATTCTGGGTGTTTTCAACGTTTCTTAGGTCAGCGACCAGTGACTTCTCTTAACGCCTTCCAAGGTGCTTACTTGCTGAACTTCTGTTGTGGTGGTTCGAGGTGTTTCAAGGTCTTCTGTATGACTGTCCTCTGTCATCCCCCCTTGCTTGAACTGGCGAGCTTTGCTAGCAAGTCAGCTTGGGCATTCTGTTCTTTGGGGACGTGTACTAGCTCGAACACTGGGAAAGTCTCTTTTAGGATCTTCATATACTTTAGGTATGCGGCCATCTGAGGGTCCTTGGCCTGGTATTCTCCCGTAACCTGCCCCGTTACTAACAGGGAATCACTCTTTGCCAACAAATTGTTAGCACCCATCTCTTTGGCCAGTAACATTCCTGCGATCAAGGCGTCATACACAGCTTGGTTGTTACTAGCCTTGAAGGCAAATCGTAGGGCCTACTCTATCAGCAACCCATTTGGTCCTTCCAGAATGACGCCAACCCCACTATTCTGTTGGTTGGAGGATCCGTCTACGGAGAGGACCCATCCGAAACCTGTTTCCTTTTGGTGTGTGGCTGCCGAGGAGAGCTCGACCACGAAGTTAGCATAAACCTGGTCTTTCATAGGTCCTCTTGGTTAGTACCGCACATCGAACTCTGATAGCTCAACTGCCCAACGCACCATTCGACCTGCCACATCGGGCTTCTGTAAGACCTTGCGAATGGGGAGGTCTGTCATCACTATTACGGTGAAACTCTGGAAGTAGTGGCGAAGTCTTCGTGCTGAAAAACACTACTGCCAGGGCCACTTTTTCTATGGCCTGGTATCTCACCTCAGGCCCTTGCAAAACTTTGCTGACAAAATATATTGGCTTATGCACATTATCCTATTCCTAGACGAGGATCGAACTGATCACCCAATATGTAATGGTGAAGTACAAACGGAGCGGGGTACCTAGCTGTGGCTTGCACAGTACTGGGGGGCTGGCTAGGTATTCCTTCAATTTGAGAAATGATTCTTCACATTCCTTGGTCCATACGAACCTATTGTTCCTCTTCAAACACTGAAAATAAGGATGCGCCTTCAAACCCTGAGAACTTTCCTGCCTCTATCCCAAACACACATTTTTCGGGGTTTAGCTTCAATCTGTACTTGGCTAACATGGTGAATAGCTCCTCCAAATTAGCAACGTGTTAATCCTTTACCTGGGAGGTGACCACCATGTCATCCACGTACGCTTGGACATTTTGCCCTATCATGGGCACGAGCACTCTATCCATAAAGCTTTGATAGGTTGCACCTGCATTCTTGAGCCCAAAAGGCATCACCTTGTAGTAGTAACATGAGAGCTTCGTCATGAATGTCGTCTTACACTCGTCCTTGGGATGCATCCGGATCTGGTTATATCCAGAGAAAGCATCCAGGAAGCTAAGGAGCTTGCAGCCTGATGCGCTGTGCACCAAGGCGTCGATACTGGGCAATGGGTATGAGTCCTTCGGGAAAGCTTTGTTCAAATCTGTGAAGTCGACTCACATCCTCCACTTACCATTGGGCTTCTTGACCAATACTACATTGGCTAGCCATTCGGGATACTAGATCTCCCTTATGTGGCCAGCATCCAACAACTTCTTGGTCTTCTGCCTAATGACCAGTCGCCTCTTTTCGTTAAATTTTCTTCTCGTCTGGCGCACTGGTCGAACCTGGGGGTCCATGGTAAGACAATGACATAGGAAATCTGGGTCGATGCCAGGCATGTCTGAGGCAGTCCATGCGAAGGCGTCCAGGTGTCGCGCTATCACCTCAACAATTTGGTTATGTGCCTCCTGGCTCAGGGATCTTCCAAGCTTGAACATCCTTCCCCCAATCTCCCTTTCCAGCACCTCCTCCGCTTGTTCGGGTCAATCTTCTCAAGCGACCTCTACTCGGGTAACCCCTTCTCCCCCTAGAAGTTGGTTGGTTACGGTGTAGACCCCTCTATTTGTCTTTAGGCTATTCTCATAGCACTTCTTTGTCGCCTTCTGGCCAGACTTGATTGTTATCACTGTTTCCTCATGGGAGGGTAACTTCATCTTCATATGTCTCGTCGAGGCTACTGCCCTTGTTCTGTTTAGGGCAGGTCTGCCCAGAAGGATGTTGTAAGCTGAAGGGGCGTTGACAACAAGGTACCTTATGTTAATTGTGTGGGATGTGGTGCCATCCGTCAAAGTTGTCCTTAGCTCTATGTGCCCTCGCACCACCACTTGGTCCCCAGCGAAGTCATATAGGCAACCGTCACAAGGTCTCAACTGATCGATCGACCTTTGCAGCTTATTGACGATCGACCAGAACATCACGTATGCCGAACTCCTTTGATCGATGAGGACCCGATGTACCTTCCTTCCTACTGTTACTACTTAGATCACCATGGGGCCGTTGTCATGTGGAACCACATCTGGTAGATCGACCTTCGTGAAGAAGAGGTCAGGTTCCAGGGACTGGTCAAGCTCTCCCACTTCTACCGCCATCACTTCCCTGACATATTTCTTTCACTGGGAGGCAGTACATCCTCCTCCTGAGAACCCTCTAGAAATTGTGTTGATCTCTCCATGGACAGGTATTTCATGTCCCTCGTCTCCCGCGGGGACCGCTGTCGTTGGGGCCCTTTGGTTCTCTTGTAGGTACTTCTTCAAGAACCCATTCCTTACTAGTTTGTCTAACTGGTACCCCAATGCCAAACAATTGCGCAGGCTGTGGCCAAAGGCTTGGAGGAATTCACACCAAGTGTCTTTGCTGGGCCCTAGCCTCCTGTCGGTCTTCAGTGGAGACTTCAGTCTGTCTGCCACATTAGGGATGACAATCAGCTCTTTAAGATCCATTCAGAAGTTTTGTCATGTGGGGGTGCCTTCCTTTGCCCGTGCCCTGGTCTGAGGCTTCCTTGTGTCATACGGAAGCTGCTTTCCCGGGGTTTTCTTCTCTGTCGTTGCCTCGTGTACCCTTATGGGCTGAGGACGACCAATTCCTCGAGGTCGGGCATGGCCGATGCTTCCACGGATCTCGTTTGAAGGCATGTACCATCATCTCTTCATCTTTAGTGTACAACTTCACCACCAGCGCCTCGAATCTATTGAAGAAATCTTTCAAAGGCTCTCCCTGGTATGTCTCAGCGTCGAAGAGATTGAAATAGATGGGAGTGGGATCCTGGTTGGCGATGTACTTCTCTTTGAACAATGTTGATAAATGATCAAATGAGGTAATGTATGCATCAGGAAGGCTGATGAACCAATCCAACGCTGTGCCTAAGAACGTTCCCATAAATAACTTACAGTGCATGTCGTCGGTGCCTCCTGAGATCATCATCTGGGTGTGGAAGGCCGTGATGTGGGCTTATGGGTCTTCTACACCTGTGAAGGTGATTTTCGGACCATGAAGTTGGCTGGTATCACAGTGTCCATGATTTCCTGGGAGAATGGCATAGGGCGAGCCCTAACTGGTATGGGTAGAGTTCGCTCATCAGTCATATGCTCACCCATGCATTGTAAATCTCTACGCAGTTCTTCGTTGGCTCAATTCCTCATTGTTTGCACGCGATGCAACTAAATCGTCCTGGAATCGGTTCTGGCTAGTTGCCTATTCGGCTTGAACCTCAGCCAGAATCTTGTCCTGGTCAGCTTCGAACGCTGCTACGGCTTGCTGGAGAGCGCGAATGGTCTCCATGAGTTTTTGCATGGAGACGTTGTCTTCTCCTTCTAGTGCAGGTGCACCTTGTCTCGTATTCCTCATGTTGCTGGATGACTCTCAACACGATTGCGAGTGAGACTTAGTTTTATGGGGCCCAGGTAGGCGCCAAATGTTCTCGCCGGTTGACTCAGTCGTCGTTGACTTCAGAGGCAGATGGTGACTCCTTCTATTTTCTGGTGGTTTTTGTTCTCTCCTTGGGTGATCGAGAGTGGCTCCGTTGAAACAGAGGGGGCCCTACCTGTTGATTGCACTCCGACGATCAAGTCAGTACTAGGATAAGAAACAATAAGTATGTAAAGCAGTTTCAGTCTTAGAAATGGCGTACCTTTCTAGGGTTCTTACCACCCTTTTTATAGGTTGTATCTAGGTCAACTTCCCTGGCCCACAAGGATCTTTCCTTAAGTGGAATTAGGGTTACTAGCAAGGCATCCTGTTGCGTGTTGCACAAGCTTAACGCAGCCGCCGCACAAGACTTTCCTCTTATGGAGTGCAAAATCCTAACAGGAAGGCCGCCAGGGTTCCAACTCAGGCACCAACGCTGCGAGGTCATCTGTTCTATAGGTGCCCTAATTATTCATGTGCCATGCATGCAGTCTTTCCCTGGAAACCCTAACCCTTATGGGCCTTAGCGCCTCCAGAGAACACTTACTTGTGCTATACCTGAACGTACTATACACACCTCATGCATGAACCCTCCCGTGATTTAAATCTTTCTTATATATGGATGATAGCTCATTATTATTTATGGGGCCCACTTGTGTGGCCCATCAATGCGACCAGACCACCGAGATCTGATGTCAACGTCGGATGTCGATCTCTGATGCCGATGTCTGAGGTCTGGCTAGTACATGATCCTAAAAAGCATTTCACCCAATTCAGATTGACCAAGGAAAGTGAAGTAGTCAATAACATATGGTTTTGTTTATGGATAGCAGTCGTTGGAGAATTGTTGAAACAAAGGAACAAGAAGATTTTTAGAAATGGTACAATAGATCATGGTGAAATCTTCACAATGGTTCAACTTAAAGTTTGGTCATGAGTAACTGCAAAGGTTAGACTAGCATGTTTTTCTTATTCTGATTGGTGTCTCGAACCACTAGTGTGCATGAGGTCTGTTATTAAAAAATCAGGTTAGTTAAGAGTCTGATGATGTTCTTGAGGTTCTGTGAGTGGTTTGAGGTATTGGTACAAGGGTTGAGGTATCCCTAAAATATCTCCATTATTTATTCTTTTTTTGCTAATAAAAGAAACAGTTGTTTCGACAAATCAACTGGATAAAAAACTTGTTGTAGTCACAAGACTTTGACCAACAACTTCTTTTCAACTGATTGATTTGAAAAACAACTGACTAAAATTTCACAGCTTTTTATAAAATACTTTTTTTAAAAGAGATAAAGTGTCAAGTGAGCTTGGATCAATATTAGATGTGAATTGACAATACAAAATCTACTAAACAACACACAAATACTGCAACAAATTCTTTAAGTCTTCAAAGCATATTTGGAAGCATCAAAGCACCTTGTTCAACATTAGCCACTCATGTTGGCTATTACAAGCATGGAGATCAAGAAAAGAAGATCCAATATGTTTCTCCTTGACGGCTGTCTCCTTTAGGGTTTCTAACACCTTTTATTCTCCCAATTGGATTCCAATCCACTTGATGATGATTAGGATTGTGTCTAACGTCTCGTATTTAACCTAGTTAGGCTTGGGCTAAGTGACTTCTCGCATGGCGTTATTGGGCTCGGCTGGGCGAGTTGCACGAAGAAAAAATCCAACGTCACTGGAGTGATCTCGTCTAGGCGAGATTGAGCTCGCTTGGTCGAGATCCTATGGAGGCTTCTAGCTTGGACAAGTTTAGGTGAGCTTGGCTGAATGTTGGTTCGTTTCAACTTTCCCTTTTTAGCTTTGTACATTATCCTTTTGCCCTTTCATCTCCATTCTTTCCTAGAATCCTAAAAGTAACATAAATTTAGGAATAAATCGTTCTTATTCAAATTCAAATCACAAAATATGTAAAATGGTATAAATTCATAAATTAGGGGTTATATTATAGTCATTTTCTCAATTAATATCCATAAGTTCCTATATTTTAATATGAAATATTATTGAAATTTGGCACTTATCAGCTCCCACCTCCTTTCTCGGTTTTGCATCTCTTGTGTATCCTCTAGCCTTATCATCCTTTCTACTAGTTGTCGCATTTTCTTTTCCATTTGAACTAAAATCCTCTTGGTCTCTTCAAGTTCCACCAAAAGGTGTGCCTTTTGAGGAGAGGGGGGTTCGAAAGATTTTCCTGAAGATAAATGAGCCATAATGCACAAGAAAATTCAAACAATTAGTTTAAACAACAATTAATGCACTCACTCACGTGTATCACTCGACTTTTTTATAAACAAGGATGAAAAGGTTAAGTTCACTCAAAGAAAGGTTTTCAATTCTCAAAGAGGGTCCACACTTTGGGAGCAAGACTTCAAGTAAAAGAGGTCAAAACTCTTATCACTTACTTATACAAGGACTCCAACAAAAATTAAAGAAAGTTTTAAGACAAGTAAGCAAAAGTTGAAAGAAAGAAAGCTAAACCAAAATGGAATTAAGTTGATGATGAAAATTTAAGCAAGACAAACAAGAAAATAACTTTTAAGACTCAAAGATACTTACTTAAACTTTTAACTATGAAGTTTAATTTTCTTAGAAATTGTAAAAGCAAGAAGGATTAAATTCCTGAAAACAATTTGCCACAAAAATAATCTTCTTTAGCACTTTAAACTTGAATTGTGAATTGCACACAAATTGTTTTTGTTTTATGGATTCAAAATGTCCTCATTCTTGGCATGCATATTTTTAATTCACTTTCAATTTTTGCAAATGGATTGGGACTCAATTCATATGATCACTTGAATTCTTTGTTTCGAACTAAATCAACTACTACTTAAACAAATTCTAATTGTTTTTAGTTCTTCACAATTAAAGTCAAAATAAGCATAATAGATGCAGGACTCCTAGAACACTAAGCACAAAAGACTCAAGCAAAAAAAGTAAGGTAAAAAAAATTGACACAAATTATTCAAAAGAAAAATTTAAATTTCTTAATGAATAAAAAGTGGAATTGTAAATGACAAGGAAATTAAAGACTGGATTAAAAGGTTTTGAATTGTAAAGCAAATTTGAAAAATTACTGGAAGATAAAAACATAATTGAAATGTGCTGGAATTTTAAAGCAGAAAATCAGCTCAGACAAATTAAGCACAATTAAAACCATGTTCTGATTACCATATGATGTGAGTTGATTTTAGATTGGCAAATTTTAGAGGTTGCACTTGTTTTAAAGCTTTTTGAATTAGGAGAATATGGTGAGAAGCTCAAAGAAGAATGTCATTGGGCACAAACTTAACAAAGGGTTAAGTAAGTTTGAAGGTTCTTGATAGTTGTCGTTTTGCTGTCAAATTAAAATGATTCCAATGTACATTTGTCTAACCTAGAGAGATGATAGTATAATTGTGGTCATATGACCCTAAGTCCTCTCGCAACGAGTCCAATACTGAAATTAGTAAATAAGTGTTTAGAATATATCTAAAGCAATAAAAGCTAGCAATAATAATAATAAAGATAAAAGGGGGTTGAGATAGTTGTGTAAAAAATATAAAAATGATTAAAACAACAAATAAAAAGTTGTTGATCCCCAAGTTCTTCCACCATTGAATTCTTCACAGGTTCTCTAAAGACTAATCCTTTCTCAATCCTCCAAGAGAGCTAAGCCAGATTGAACATGCGCCAATCTCATTCAACTGAACCTCACCAGTAAAGTATGTGTCTATTGGTTTAATCAATACCCACTTTGTTCCATGCGTATACTCCATGAGAATGTTTATTTGCTCTCCCTTGAATCATGTGCCTAATAAATTAATTAGAACAGTGCAAACTAACTAAGAAACCAAAGTTTAAGATAAGGAAGACTCTCAATCATGCGTTCAAGTACAACCTCTCACAAAAACCAGTTTTCCAATAGATTAGTATATTAAAACAAATGCTATAAAGAATTAAAAATTGAAACTTTTATTGACCAAAACCTCAAAACTCAATGGGAAATTACAAAGGAATCAACCAAAAAGCTTTATCCTTCCATGCGGAGGAAAAACAAAAGAATTACAAAGAAGAAAAGAAAAGTAGGTCTAGAATGTGTTTTACTCCTATGAAACGCGATCCAAAAAGTTACTTCTTCCTTCCTCTGAAGTCTCTTTTATAATCTTATTTTCCTTGCAGAAAATCAGATTAAAAATCTTCCTTATGATATTGTTTTACAATTATCAGATGTTTCCTTTCCTGTTTCAAATTATTAAACATATATCTTCATTCACAAATAGTCTCAATTTTTCTTCTTGATCCTCTTCCAAATATATTGTTTCCAATTTCCTTCAAATTTGTGCATTGATTGTAATTGATTCCCAGATTGTTGTGATAGATATTGGAGAAATTTGCATTCAATTCCTTTTCTAGGATATTTGCAATTCTAATTCTTTATTACAAATTTTGTTTCATGTTTTGATCCAAAAGAAGCAACTTAGGTTAAAAATACAAAATTAATAGAAATAATAATTAAGTCTCAAAGAAACCAAGTTAAAAAATATTAATTAAAACAATGGATTTATTTCTTATTACATTCCAATAATTTGTGATTAAAGTTAATAAGTGTGAATAAAACCATGTTCATCCAATACCCTCACACTTATCTTTTTGCACTCCTAGGAAAAACATGATATGATTTCTAAGGACTCAAAAAGAAAATTAAAAAAAAGTGCAAATAACAAATAACAAATTCTAAGAACGCATAATGATAGACATGATATGATTTCTAGAAATCAAGGAATCAAGAAAAATGTGAATGGAAATTCCTATATTTTAATATACAAGCAAGTAATTGAAATCAAAGGTTGACTCAAAATTGACAGAACTTCACTAGAAACTCTCCAATTCTCATGTGTTTAGGGTTTGTATTTACACTCAGCACTCATGTAGACAAACATTACCATATGTTTAGCAAGACTTTAATATTCACAACAATAGAAAAAACATGCAATAAAAGATCAAGATAACTTTATAAGGGATGTAATGGAGTAAAGGTAAAGGTGGGTAAAAGTGGGAAAATAGGCTTAAAAACCATAGAAAAACAAAAGAGCAATGAAGGATAGGTCTAAAAACAAGTGTAAGTATCATGACAATTCAACTCCTTTTTTTATTTCAAGATATCATTTTTCTCATATAGTAGACAATCAATCCAATGTATTAGAGGATTCATTCTTATTTTCCTAATTTGCTTTTCTTTTTCTCGTTATATTCCTTTTTTTCCTTTCTTTTTTTTTTTGTATTTGAAGAGGTAAACTATGAAAATGAGATACACCCCAGACTTATTCAAGAACCTATTTAAAATTCAAAACTACCTTATCTTCTAAGGTAGGGACAAATATGGTTTTTCTGTTTTGGGGCTTGTAATTAGGGTTAAAAATAAGAAAAAGACTATAGGCTCAAAAGGCTAACAAATGGATTATCATGAAGGTAGGCTAATATAACAAATGGATTATTTTTCAACTTTTAAGAAAATTCAAACAACAAAGCTCAAGAAACCAAGATTTGCAAGAATTATGAAACATACCAGCCATTAGACTATCCTAAAAGCTTATTTATTTTAACATAAGAAAAAAGGAATTCAAACAAATAAAATAAAATCAAAATCAAAAGACACAAAACAAATCCAAAACTATAATTCTCCCCCCATACTTAAATCATACATTGTCCTCAATGTAAAATCAACAAATACATATGTATGATAAAAGTAAGAAAAGAATTACTCCCTCGTCAAGTTTGAGGGAAAGGAAGAGCTGTAAAAAATCTCCTCAACCATCTCCTCTACAATATAAGCCAAGGGCCTTCGTATAATTAGCATAAAGACGATGTCTAATGGAAAATCTTTCCCAGGCATATAGAACCTAAGTGTCGCTAGTGAAACATGAAGGACATCTGTTGTTAAGAACCTCTGTGCAGTAAGGTATGACTGGAAAGGTTCAGGGGGAGAATGTAAGGGTAGAGATGGTTCCATGAATGGGTGGTGGTGGGTGATGAATAGATGGAAGAAAGAGACTTATAGAATGTAGACAATCTAATGGATTTTTCTTATATGGGATCATCTAGGGGTGGCGGTGTTGCAAGGTGCCTTAAAAGGTGAACTAGCGGATTGGTGTTGATGGAGTTGGATCATTTAAGGTTATACTCAGGCGGTAGTGAAGATGGTTCAGGTTGGGTGAGATGGTGGTTAAAGGATCGACTAAATTGTCTATGGTCTTAGGGTATGTGATGAAATGAGAGGTATGTCAGGAGGTGGTGGTGGCTGCATAGGAGAGCGGCTAGTGCCTAGAGAGACTTCAACAACTTGCAATTCATTAGGGTTAGAATAGTCTAATGTTGCTAAGTGTGCATCAACAATATAAGTTTCAGTTGCAAAACCAGCATCACAAAAGTTAGAATAGTTTAGAACATCAGAAGATATAAACTTATTTATCTCAACATCTGTCCAATCAATTGAATCCAAAATATTACAGACCCCTAGGAAACCCAACACATCATCATCCACATTATCACCCAAAATATCAAGATGATACACAGAGTGATCTTCAACCGGGTGTTTCATAGCGTCTAGAATATTGAACTGGACTAAATTGTCTCCAAATTCCATAGTCGGTGTGCCTGCGTGAACATCAATCTTGGTGCGGGCTATCTTCAGGAAAGGTTTGCCCAAGATGATGGTTGTTGCACCATAATTTAAATCTTCTCCACCCATGTCCAATATGTAGAAATTTGCAGAAAAAATAAGTTTATTTACTTGAATAAGGACGTCTTCAAGAAGTCCTGTAGGTTGGATTGTGCTCCTATTAGCGAGTTGAATGACTACGCCTATGGGTTTCAGAGAACCATGAGACAAAGAAGTAAACATAATAAAGGAATAATATTTATAGATGCTCCCAAGTCAAGCCTCGCATTTTCAAATCGGTTACGACCTATTATGCAAGAAATGGTGAAAGTGTCTGAGTCTTTGCATTTCTCAGGTATTATTGCCACAAGCTTTTTAATGAGAGCAGAAACATTCCTTCTCATGTTTACCTTTTCGTTTCCTTTAAGACGCCTTTATATGTGCACAGATCCTTAAAAAATTTGGCATATCTAGGAATCTGTTTAATACGTCTAAAGAAATGTTCACCTCAACCTTTCTGAATGTCTCGAGAATCTCCTTGTCAACATCTTCAATTTTTCTACTCGTCTGTACAACCCTTTGTGGAAAAGGAAGAGGTATAGATGTTCTATCGAGACTGAAAATTTTTCCTTGTACATCAACTTCATGAGACGGTGTAGTAGGAGCGTCCATGTCATTATTGCTTGTGTTGGCCCTTTTCGATCATCATTCGTTGGTGTAGTTATGTTGGAGTTGTTAGACAATTTCAGCTTATCGTCTACTTTGGTGGTTTTTTGCACAGATGCTTGCAATTGAGTACCACTTCTCAAAGTAATAGAACTGACATTTTGTGGATTGATGGTCGTCTGGTAGGGAAGCTAATTAGACCCTTTTGATTTCATCTCATTCACGCTAGTGACTAACTGACTAATATGATTTTCCAAGTTATGAATGCTTGCCTTTGTTCTCTATACTCTTTCATCTATTCTCTGTACTATTTCATTTGTTCTCTGATGGAACTTCATGTTAAATTCAGCCAATTGCTTCATTATATCCTCCAAAGAAGATCCACCTTTTGTTGATACAACAGCTGGTAGTGGAGATGGTTGTTGTTGTGAGTTACCTCATCTAAGATTCGGATGATTCCTCCAACCTGGATTATACTTATTGGTGGACAAATCATGGTTGAATGGTTGCTAAGGTGGGTTAGGGATGTGAGTTGATTTTAGGATTGCACATTTTATGGTGGCACTTTGTTTATGAGATTTTGTTTTAAATAGAATATGGTAAGAAACCCAAAGAAGATTCCCACTGGACACAAACTTAACCAACTGGTTAAGTAAGTGTAAAGGTTCACTTCTAGAGGACAAAGAGAAAAAAAAAATATAAGGCGATGATGATGATGAGGTGCAAAAATTAAAATAACATACGATGGAAGGAAGCAAGATAATGACCGAATAAAAAATAAAGAACAAACAAGCAAATGAAAATGGAATCATGGAAGGTGTAATGGAAGAAAGAAAAAGAGAAAGATGAGAGAAAGCTTATGGAATGGAAGATGGATCACGCCACTTGGAAGGATGGGAGCTTCCAAGATGAGTGATGAAGAATCGCCACTTGAAGTGCACTACTCTCACAAGATAAGACCCAAGAACCTTTAGGAAACTCAGCTCACTAAACACTCTGACAAACTTTCTTTTCTATTCAAAATTTCAATTGTGTAAATACACGAAGCAAGACACCCTTTATATAGGAGAGAGTGACTTGGGGAGCAAGAGTGATATGATTCCAATAGCAAGATATAGGTGATTCTTTGACATTTTATGGAATCAACTTGAGCTGGAATATGATTAGGCACTTTTCTAGAATTGGATCAATGTTCTATCATTCAAGAACTCACC
>Ga0123341_1000225_pt1 | contig 29755 bp, 31 predicted proteins | sample Turbeapinknodule_FD_89959 | JGI IMG/M metagenome (GOLD analysis project Ga0123341, IMG submission 89959) | Root nodule microbial communities of legume samples collected from Mexico - Turtle bean Mexico pink nodule | ecosystem: Host-associated > Plants > Roots > Nodule | place: Mexico: Nepantla...
ACCCGCGTCGAGGCCTATATCGACTATCTCTATGCCAGGCTGCAACGGCACGGTTATCTCCACCGCGACGCCCAGCGGCTGATCCACAACGACCGCAACCATTTCGCCGCCACCATGGTGGCGCTTGGCGATGCCGACGGCATGGTGACGGGCATCACCCGCAACTATTCTACGGCGCTCGAAGATGTGCGCCGTTGCATCGACGAGAAGCCCGGCCACCGCGTCATCGGTGTGTCACTGGCGCTTTGCCGCGGCCGCACCGTCTTCGTTGCCGATACGGCGGTGCATGACATGCCGACGGCTGAGCAGCTTGCCGATATCGCCGAGGAGGCAGCCGGTCTGGCAAGGCGCATGGGTTATCCGCCGCGTGTCGCCATGCTTGCCTATTCCACCTTCGGCCATCCCTCCGGCGAACGCTCCGAGCGGGTGCGCGAGGCGGTAAAGATCCTCGACAAGCGCCGCGTCGATTTCGAATATGACGGCGAGATGGCCGCCGATGTCGCTCTGAACCGCAAGGTGATGGAGCAATATCCCTTCTGCCGTCTTTCCGGCCCGGCCAATGTACTGGTCATGCCGGCCTTCCACTCGGCCTCGATCTCGACCAAGATGCTGCAGGAACTCGGCGGCTCCACGGTCATCGGCCCGATCCTTGTCGGCCTCGACAAGCCGGTGCAGATCACCTCGATGGGCGCCAAGGACAGCGACATCGTCAACATGGCGGCGATCGCGGCCTATGGCGTCTCGTAGATCTTATCCTGCTCGCATATGAGCGGCATTCAATGACCGGCCGACAGCACGTCGGCCGGGCATTGTTTTTTATGGATTATTCTAGAGGTTTGGGCTCGCCCGCCTCAGGAGTTCCAAGGCACTGTCCATAAGTCATACTTTTGATACAATAACCGCTTACGCGCGGCATGAATTGCCTGCCCGGACTTTGAAAAAGCCATGGGTGACGCTTTTGCTGCTCAATTGTTTCTAATTTCATCAGCCGGTTGGGTCCCATGACAGACGTCACATCCCCCAAGACGCGTCTATTCGCGCTGTTGAAGTCGGTTTTCGTGAGTTCAAGGGAACCACACCGCCCGCCTATCTCAGGACAATCCGCTTGCAAGCCGCCCGAGAGGATCTACGCGATCCTTCCAACCGACAGCCGTTGCGGTACATTGCTTGAAGTGGGGTTCTTTCACTTCGGCTGTTTTGCGGCAATCTACCGGGCGGCGTAGAAGAAGGCTTTAGACTAGCTCGCGAAGCGGCCGGCGTCGGCGCCGTAATAGTTGAGGTAGCGGTCGGAAATGCTGGAGATCGGCAGCACGATCAGCACGTCGGTCGTGTTGAAGGCATGATCGATGACGGCGCTGGAGCCGACCATGGCGCCGAGTCTGAGATAACCCTTGATGAGCGGCGGCAGGGCCATCAGCGCCCGCTTCGGGTTGATGGCCTCGACCGGCATCAGGTCCATGTTGCGGGCGAGATGCGGCAAGGCGCCGACGGCCCATTCGTTCTTCGCCAGCACATTATGGTAGAGGAAAGACAGTGCCAGCGCGTGGCTTTCGAGATAAACGCCAGGGAAGGAAGCGCAGCCGAACATGGCGTTGACGCCGTGCTTCAGCGCATAGGCCCAGTTGCCCTGCCACAGAAGCTCGACGGTGCGTTTGGTGCGGTATTCCGGCAGCACGCAGGAACGGCCAAGCTCCATGAAGCGCTTGTCCGGATGTTTGGCAATCAGGCCCTCGATCTCGAATTCGGAAGCCGAGTAAAAACCGCCATTGGCGATAGCGACATCCTGGCGCAACAGCCGGTAGGTGCCGACGATCTGGTCTTCCGGGTCACCCTCGATCGTGCGGTCGAGAACGAGAAGATGATCGCAAAAGGCGTCATAAGCATCGACATCGCGCTGGCGGCGCATAGCATCCAGCGGCAACTGCGCCTTCATTTCGTCGACGAAGACGCGGTAGCGCACGGCTTGGGCGGCATCGATCTCTCGCGCGGTGCGGGCAAGGCGGGTTTCCAGATTGCCGATGCGGCCGAGGATATCGCCGTCCGTCTGCGCAGCAGCCGGCGAGGGCCGTGCGGCCTCCACGGTGGTGTCACGATTCAGGATGTCGATGGCGGACATGGCGATTCTCCCGTTACCGGCTTATCGACGCCATAAAACACTTCTCTGCGACAGGAAAGTGACATATTGAATTTCTGAACGCAAGAAGCAGGCAGCCCGCCGCGGCACGTTATCGCGCCTCTGCCCGGCGGGCGGAAAGTGCGGCGACCGCCTGAACTTCGGTCAGCAGGCGCACCGGGTCGACCGGCTTGACCATGACGCGGTTGGCGCCGTTCAGCAAGACCTGCCGGCGCGATTCGTCGCTCTTGTCGGCGGTCAGCACAATCACCGGCACAGGGGCAAGATCGAGCCGTCTCTCGTGGCCGCGCAGCCGTCCGAGCATATCGATGCCGTTGCCGCCAGGCATCGACAGGTCGCTGATGATGATGTCCGGCCGGGCATTCGCCTCGCACAGGGCGCAGTCGAGAAGTGCCTCGAAATCCTCGACATGGCGCACCTTGTGCCCGCCCTTCTCAAGGACGACGCGCACCAGCATGGCATTGATCGGATCGTCCTCGCCCAGCAGGATGTTCAGCCCGCTGGCGGCAACCATCGTCTCCGCCATCGACAGGCCGAACCCCGGCTGATTGTCGTTCAGCGCGTCGCGCTTCTCCATGCCGCGCATGCGCCCGCGCAGCACGTCGATCAGCGATTGTTCGCGCAGCGGCCGGATCAGCCAGGCGTCGAAAAGATCAAGCGGATGGGCGCTGCGCTCCTCCGGATTGACGAGCAGCACTTTGCGCAGGCCAAGGGCTGCGATTTCGGCGCGGTCGGCAAGATGGGCGGAAAATTCCGCCGACATACGATGGTCGATGATGATGTCGGTCGGCCGCTTTCCGCTGTTTGCCAGGCCGAGCAGCGTTGCCCGGGCGCTCTCGCCGTCGGCAACAAGATGGCAGAGGCCGCCGAGTGCTGCGATCGTCTCGGCGATGGCGGCGCGCGCTGCCCCTGCCGGTGCCAACAGCACGACGCTGTTGCCGGCAAGCAGCGTATTGCGCCGGTCGGGGCGCTCGCTGCCGATATCGACAGGGAAGCGGATGGTGAATTCGCTGCCTCTGCCCTTTTCGCCGGCTACCGTCAGCGTGCCGTTGAATTCGCGCATGATGCGGGCGGAGATGGCAAGGCCAAGCCCGGTGCCGCTGCTCTTGTCGGCGACGCTCCCGCCTTGCTCGAATTCGCCGAAGACGCGCGCCTGCTCCTCGGCCGTCATGCCCGGACCAGTATCGGTGACGGTGATCGACAGGTCGTCGACGTCGAGCGACACGCGGATGAAAACGCCGCCGACCTGGGTGAACTTCACGGCATTGCCGATGACGTTGAAGAGAACCTGGCGCAGCCGCGCCGGATCGAAGCTCATATTCTCCGGCACGTCGGATGACACCGTGGCGCCGATCTCGATGCCTTTTTCATGCGCCCGGTGGGCGAGCATCTCGACCACGCTTTCGAGCAGCTTGCGCAGCGATTCCGAGCGTGGATGCAGCGCAAAGCGACCGACCTCGATGGTGGAGAAATCGAGCAGATCCTCGACCAGTTGCGTCAGCGCGTGGCCGGACTGGCGGATATTCGCTAGATAGTCCTGCTGCTCCTGCGTCAGCCGCGTCTCGGCGAGCAGGTGCGTCATGCCGAGGATGCCGGAAAGCGGCGTGCGCACCTCGTGGCTGACGGTGGCAAGCAGCCGCGATTTGGCGGCGCTGTTATATTCGGCTTTCTGGCGGGCCTCTTCGCGGCCCTGCGCGATCAGCCTCTCGTCGGTCACATCACGCGCCACGCTCTGCAGCAGCAGACGGCCGTTAGCCGGATCGCGGGTGACGACGTCGCGCCAGAGAAAGATGCGCTGGCCGTCCGGCGTCGAAATCTCGACGTCGAAGCAATGCGGTATCGGGCCGGGACGGAAGGCGAGCCCGATCTCCTCGCAGCTCAGTCCCTCCGGACGCAGCCGTCCGGTCAGGCGGCGAAACGTGTCGTTGGCGGAGATGATGCGCCGGTCCATGCTGCGGCTGACGGTGATATCGCCGAGTACGTCGTGCACATCGGCAAACAGCTTTGCGCCATCGCTCCAGTCCGGCAAGGATTTGCCGCCGCTGGGGCGCCGGCGTCGGCGAACCATCAGGACGGCATAACTGGCGATGACGGCAAGGCCGAGAACGACAAGCCCGCCCGACAGCAGCAGCGGATCGCCGGCATGGGCAAGCAGCGTCAGGATCATCGCGGCAAGCAGGCCTGCGCCGCCAAGCCAGTAGACCAGCAGGCGCCGTGTCGCTGCAGGCCTTGTCTGGCGGTCATCGGCTGCCTGAGGCGCCGATGCGCGCGGTCGCGAGGAGTACCCCCGCCATCCGCTCTTCACGCGGCTTGGCGGCGGGTCCGCCGAAGGCGGCGGACAATGTTTCCTGCAATTGTCCCAGACTCTGCATGCTATCTGGCTAACATGAGGCCTCTTCCGAATGCCTTCAGGAAATCGATAAGATTTTAGCGGCCGGCCTTTTTTGGCAGCAGCAGCTCGTCGAGAATGACGCAGCCGGCGCCGATGGTGATGAAGCTGTCGGCGAGGTTGAACACCGCGAAGGACCAGCTTTCGGTGTAAAAGAGGATGTAGTCGATCACATGGCCGTAGGCGAAGCGGTCGACAAGATTGCCGATCGCCCCGGCAATGATCAGCGCATAGCCGAGATGGGCGAGCCAGCGGTCCTTAGCCGTGCGGTACCACAGCCAGATGACGAAGGCGACGATGATCAGCCGCATGCCGACGATGAACCAGCCGTCCATGCCCTCCAGCATCGAAAAGGCAACGCCGAGATTATAGGTGCGGTAGAGCGCCAGCATCGGAATGACGGGCACCGCCTCCTGCAGCGGCAGGGTATGATCGACGGCAATCTTGACGATCTGGTCGATGAGCACGGCGACGATGATGAAGAAGAGGATCGGCGCCGGGCGCGAAAACAGCGCGGGGCGGATAGACGTCGGTTCAGTCATTTGCCCTCGGCAAGTGAGAGGAGGTGGCGGCGCGCCTCAAAGAGCATGACGGCGGTGGCGACGGCGAGGTTCAGCGAATCGGCGCGGCCCTGCTGCGGGATGCGGGCAAGCGCATCGGCCTCCCTGGCCAGTTGCTCCGGCAGGCCGGATTGCTCGTTGCCCATCAAGAGTACGGTGGGCTTATTCCGGTAGTCGATCGTGCGGTAATCGACCGCGCCGGCAAGATGTGTCGCAACGACGGAAACGCCGGCCGATTTCCGCCAGGCGATGAACTCCTCCGGCGTCGCCCTTGCCACGGGAACGGCAAACACCGAGCCCATGGTGGCTCGCACCGTTTCGAGCGAGAAGGGATCGGTTGTCTCTCCGATCAGAATGATGCCGGAAGCGCCGGCCGCATCGGCTGTGCGGATGATGGTGCCGAGATTGCCCGGATCACGCACCCGGTCGAGCGCTACCCAGGTCTCGCCCTCCCTCGGCCGGATGTCCTTGAGCGATTTCCAGCGCTGCTCGAAGATGCCGACGACCATCTGCGGATTGTCGCGCCGGGTGATCGAGGCGATGACCTTTTCGCTGACTTCGAGCACCAGCCCGCCCGAGGCGACGGTCCTTGCCGCCATCTGCTCGACCAGCGGCTTGCCTTTGGCGGCTTTGGCATAGACCAGCGTGCGGATCGTCCAGCCGAGCTCGATCGCATCGATGACGAGTTTCAGTCCTTCGGCCAGGAAAGTTCCGCTTTCCTCGCGCGACTTCTTGTTGGTTAGCGCCTTGATGTCCTTGATGATCGGATTGGCAAGCGAGGTGACTTCCTTCACCTGGCCGACCCTGCGCGGTCCGTGATCGTGGAAGTCCTTGCTCATTTCGGCACCCAGCGGGAAAAGAGGGAGGTGGAAAGCGCGCGGCCCGGCGTCTTGCCGTCGAGGCCTGCCTCGCGGATGACCAGCTCGCCGGATTCGACCGCCCCGCCGGCGCCCCGCATCGTCTCGCGCATCAGCTCGTGGATCGAATAGAAGCTGGCGCGGATCGAATAGGCCGTCAGCACCAGACCGACCGCCGTCGGCGACAGGATTTCGCGGCAGACATCGAGCATCAGGGGGAGATGCTCGAACAGATGCCAGACCTCGCCGTTCGGGCCGCGGCCGAATTTCGGCGGATCGGTGAGGATGATGTCGTATTGGCTGCCGCGCCGTTCCTCGCGCAGGATGAATTTCATCGCATCCTCGCAGATCCAGCGGATCGGCAGCTTCTCCATGCGCCCGAGCGCCTGGTTTTCCCGCGCCCAGCCGATCGCCTTCTTCGAGGCGTCGACATGGGTGACTTCGGCGCCGGCTGCGGCGGCAACCAGCGAGGCGACGCCGGTATATCCGAACAGGTTCAGCACCTTTAGCGGCCGGCCGGCCTTTTCGACCTGATCCTTCGTCCAGCTCCAGTGCACGATCTGTTCCGGGAAGACGCCGACATGACGAAAGGAGGTGAAACGGCCGTGGAAATCGACGCCGAGCAGATTGAGCGGCCAAGTCTCGCCGAGCGCTTCCTTCGGGAAGCGCCAGCGGCCGGTGCCTTCCTCGTCGGTATCGCCGGTGAAGGCGGCATCGACCTTTTCCCAGACGTGGGAGGGCAGCGAAGGCCGCCACAGCGCCTGTGCCTCCGGGCGGATGATGCGGTAGGGGCCGTATTGCTCCAGCTTTTCGCCATTGCCGCTGTCGATCAGGTGGAAGTCGCCGGCTCCGAGCGATTCGAGGATGACGGGTACGCGCTCGGCCGGACGCTCGCCGCGGCGTGTCATCAGCGGCCGCTCGACCGCGGCAGGCACGGCAGGCTCGCGCACCGTCTCGCGGCTGACGGCCGGCCGGGCGACCGGCTTCGGCGGCCGGCCGGCCCGATCGTCCCTGCGGCTTTCGCCGGCAGGACCTGATGTCTTCTTCTGGCCCGGCCGGCGTTCTCTTTGTTTCAAGGTGCTCTTCCGCGTCTCTGTCGGGGTGTCGTTAAAGGGTCTGCGCTCAACAGGACCCTTTTGAAATTATGCAGTAGCCCAGAAAACCGTGCCGGATCAACTGCGCGCCGGCGCGGCATTTATTTCAAGTCTCGGATGAGCGCCTGCGAAGCCAGCTTTCCGCCGCATAAAGAGCTGCGATATGCATCGACTGCATGATGACCGCGCCGGACTGCAGGTCGCCAAGGATGGCGGCAAGATCCGCAAACAGCAGCTCGACCTTTTCGCCTGGGTCGAAACGCGGTTCGCCGGCCCGGCTGAGGCCGAGCGCCAGCCAGCTCGTCACCGTATTGCTGTGGCTGGCGGCATTCGGATAGGAGGTCAGCAGCTTGACGAAGGTTGAAGCGTCATAACCGGTCTCCTCCCGCAGTTCGCGTCGGGCTGCCGCCAGCCCCGCATCGCCGGTCTCGCTGTCGCCGCGCTCGACACCGCCGGCGACGAGCCCATGGATGATCTCGCCGCGACCGTGCCGGTATTCCCGCGTCAGCAACACACGCCCGTCAGGCATGATCGGGATGACGTTGATCCAGTCGGGATAGTCGAGCACATGGAAGGGGGCGATGACGGTCCCATCGGCGGTGATGCAGTCGTCGCTTCGCAGCCGGATCCAGCGGTCCTCATAAGAGATGCGGCTTGCCGTCACGCTCCAGGGCTTCAGTTCGTCGTCCATCGCCGGTTCCTTGCTTCGAACGCCAGATAACATTCCTTTCCGGCGTGGCAAATAGCCTCGCCGCTGGGATAAGGTGAGCGAATCGAAGATGGGGCTATCGAATGGATTTCACCGGCGAAGAACGCATCGCCGCGCCACGGGATGTCGTCTGGGCGGCGCTCAACGATCCCGAGATCATGCGCGGCTGCATTCCAGGCTGCCAGAGCATCGAACGGCTGTCGCCTGATAGCTTCGAGGCGACGATCAAGGTCAGGTTCAGCCTGCTGTCGGCCACCTTCCACGGGCTGTTGACGCTTTCCAATGTCGATGCGCCGAAGAGCTACACGCTGTCGGCCGAAGGCAAGGGTGGTCTTGCCGGCTTCGCCAGAGGCAGCGCCGATGTCGTGCTCGAAGAAAGCGGCGCTAACACCATCCTGCATTATCGGGCAAAAGCCGAACTCGGCGGCAGGCTTGCCCAGTTCGGGGCACGCCTGCTCGATGCGACCTCGCAGAGGCTCGCCGAAGGGTTCTTTTCGGATTTCAATGCCGCCGTCGTCGCAAGGATGGCGGCCGGCTGATCGCAGTCGAGGGCACACGCTTTAAGCTTGGCGCGCCTGGGAGCTTGGGTTAAATCGACGTCATGACGTGGACCATCAGGCCGCCGCGGGCGGAAGACCAGGAAATGCTCGCGGAGATTTATCTTTCCGTGCGGCGCGAAACATTCCTCTGGGTCGATCCCGGTAAGTTTTACCGCGAAGATTTCGCCGCCCATACCAATGGCGAGACGGTCTTCGTCTGCGAGCATGAAAACGGCGATGTAGCCGGCTTCCTGTCGCTCTGGCCGGCCGATGATTTCATCCACATGCTCTATATCAGCCGGGACTACCAGGGCTTCGGCGCCGGTACGGCGCTGCTGCAGGCGCTGCCGGAATGGCCGCAACACCACTACCGGCTGAAGTGCCTGGTGAAGAACCGGCGGGCCAAGGCTTTCTACCTCGCCCATGGTTTTCGCGTCACTGGCAACGGCACGTCGCCGGAGGGCGACTACGAGGAGCTGAGCTTTTTTCCGGTCTGACCGATGCCGAAGCATCGGCGGAATCGGGCCGGTCTATCGTGCCGGAAGCTGCCCGGCGATTTCCTCGGCGCGGCTCTTGTGGCGGTCGGCCTCGCCCTGCCAGCGGATGGCTTCCTTGGCCTCGGTGCGGGCGCGCTTGCGGTGTTTGCCCTGGCTGAACCAGGTGGCGGCCGAGCCGATCAGCATGCCTGCGATCAGCGCAACCACCAGGAAGACGAAGAAGGGCGCGGAAACCGCAAGCACCTGATCTTCCGGCCGGAACGGATTGAAGGCGAGCGTGACGCTTTGCCGGTTGGCGACGCAGAAGACGATGAGAATGACGCCGAGCGGCAGCAGAATCAACAGGTTGACGATCTTCTTGGCCATTGGGGTCTCCATGCGTCGGATGGCGCCGCCCTGTTTGAGCGGTGCGTTGTAACTACGCATCGGCCCCGAAAATCGATTCCGATTTTCGGGGCCGATGCGTGAGCAGAATAGGAAAACGGTCTTCGAGTTCAAGTGCGGATTCGCCGCAGGCGGCTTGCGCCGCTCAATCCTCTTCGTCGGCCTGGCCGGGATTGAGCCGCTCGCGCAGCTCCTTGCCGGTCTTGAAGAAGGGAACCCACTTCTCCTCGACGAAGACGGTATCGCCGGTGCGCGGGTTGCGGCCGGAGCGCGACGGGCGGTTCTTCACCGAAAACGCGCCGAAGCCGCGCAATTCGACGCGGTTGCCCGCAGCCAGTGCATCCGTGATCTCGTCGAGAACCGCGTTGACGATATTTTCGACGTCGCGATGATAGAGATGCGGGTTGCGTGCTGCAACAATCTGCACCAATTCGGACTTGATCACGTTCGCCCCCTTAAATTATTGATTTCTTATCAATCGTGGCCAACCTGCCAAACTGAAAGCAGCCCGTCAAGAAGCAACTTTGGGGGCAGGATTCCATTGATATCCTGGCCTTTCAAGAGATCATCATAACCGAAGATCGTAATCAACCGCGAAACAGCTCCAGCGAGCAGAAAAGGCGTATTGCTCTTCTTGTCCCAGTCGACCATCGGCAGGTCGGCGTCAACGCCGCGCGATTTGAGATAGGCCCGGATTTCCGGCTCGCCGCCGATCGTATCGACGAGTTTTACCTTGAGCGCCTGACGGCCGGTATAGATCGTGCCGTCGGCGAGTTTCAGCACCTCGTCGCGCGGCAGCTTGCGCCGGTCGGCGACCAAATCGACGAACCAGCTATAGCTGTCGACCACCATGTTGCGGATCATCGCCTTGGCCTCTTCGCTCGCCTCGTGGAAGGGCGAGGGCTCGGCCTTCAGCGGCGAAGATTTGATTTCCTGCAGCGAGACGCCGATCTTGTCGAGCAGCGGCTGGATCTGCGGATATTGGAAGATGACGCCGATCGAGCCGGTGATCGAGCTGTCGCCGGCAATGATCGTATCGCCGGCGGTGGCGATCATATAGCCGGCGGAGGCGGCAAGCGTGCGGACGTCGGAAACCACTGGCTTCTTGGCTGCGATCGCACGGATCGCCTTGAAGACCTTTTCGCCGCCATAGGTCGTGCCGCCGGGCGAGGAGATCGAGATCACCGCGGCCTTGACTTGGTCGCTGGTCTCGACCTTCTTCAGCCGCTCCAGAAGCTCGTCGTCATCGACGATCAGCCCCGATATCGTCACATGGGCGATATGCGGGCGGCTGGTCTTGGTGTCGCCGACGGCGAAGCTGTAGAAGGCAAAACCGAGCGCCACCAAGACGGCGACCGTGAAGAGGCGCCAGAACCACAGCTTGCGGCGCAGCCGCCGGCGATCTGCGATCATCGAACTGTCCATAGAAACCTCCAGCGCTGGACCCGGCTTCGGCATGCTCGCCGATGGATCGGTGAAATAGGTGGCAGCGGCGCGTACGAATGCCACTTTTTGATGTTTTTCCGTTTTGTTGCTTGTTGCAGAAAAAATTCCATATTGGCAAGCCAATGTAATAATGCGAAACGAACTGTGATTGGCGGCCGGCTTTGTTACAAGGCGCGGCAATCACCGCACATGGAACGAGACCTATGCTCGATACCCTGAAGAACAACGGAAACGCCGCCTATGCGCGCTCCGGCAGGAGCGCCTATGGCGATGCGTTGTTCCACTCCGCCCGCGTGCGGCGGCTGAAGATTTTGCTGCCGGTGGCAGCCCTCGTCATCGGCGCCGGCCTCGCGGCGGTGGCGTTGGTCAGCATCTATTTGCCCGAGAACATCAAGATGGAAGGCGCCAAGATCGAGAACGGCAAGGTCGTCATGGAAAAGCCGGCGATCTCTGGCCGCAATTCCGACGGCATCAACTATTCGATGCTGGCCGAACGGGCGCTGCAGGATATCCGCAATCCCGATCTCATCACGCTGGAGACCATCAAGGCGGCCGTGCCAATGAACGACGGCCTGATCGCCCGCGTCGTCGCTTCGACCGCCGATTACAATCGCGCCACCGACAACCTGCATATGACGGCCCCTTTCACCTTGGTGCTGAGCAGCGGTCTCAACGCGAATTTCCAGTCCGCCCGCCTCGACATCAAGGGCGGAAACATGCGCAGTGACGACCCCGTCACCATCACCAAGGACAATGCCTCCATTGTTGCGAAGACGATGGAGATAACCGATAAGGGGCGGGTGATCACATTCGAGGGGAATGTTCGCATGAATGTCGATCCATCCACCATCCATAAACAGGGCACTTAACCAGCCGGGTCATCCATGACAAAAGATTGTCGCATTTCCACTTGCAAGACCGGTATGGCATTCGCTGCCGCCGCATTCGCCCTTATTCTGACGGCTTCTGGCGCGAGCGCACAGCAGGCCGCCACGATGTCGGGCATGAAGCTATCCAACGACCAGCCGATCCAGATCGAAAGCGACAAGCTCGAGATTCACGACCAGGAGCACACCGCGCTGTTCACCGGCAAGGTCAAGGTCGTCCAGGGGACGACGACGATGCAGTCCGGCAAGATGACCGTCTATTACAAGGACAAGGCGGCAAAGCCGGCCGCTGATGCGACGCAACCGGCGGCCCAACCCGCAGCGCAGTCCGGTTCGCTTGCATCGGGGAGTGCCGATATCGACAAGATCCTGGTCACCGACAAGGTTCTGCTGACCTCAGGCACGCAGACTGCGACCGCCGATGACGGCAATTTCGATATGGCTTCGCAGACATTCATCCTCACGGCCGATCAGGGCAACAAGGTTATTCTGTCGGACGGACCGAACGTCTTCACCGGCTGCAAACTGACCGTTCACATGCAAACCGGCCAGGCGGAGCTTGAAAGCTGCGGCGGGCGTGTCCAGATTCAGCTCGATCCAAAATCGCAGCCGAATGCGCAGCAGAAGCAGAACTGAGAAGCCGGCCTCCCACGTGAAATTATCATCGCTATCCACCATGTTCGGCCAGCCCGAGCCACAAGCTGCGGGCGCCGCCGACAAAAGCCGCTATCAGGGAACGCTGATCGCACGCGGTCTGACGAAGACCTATGCGACGCGTCGCGTCGTGAACGGCGTCTCGCTGGTGGTGCGCCGTGGCGAGGCTGTCGGCCTGCTCGGCCCGAACGGTGCCGGCAAAACCACCTGTTTTTACATGATCACCGGCCTCGTGCCGGTCGATGAAGGCACGATCGAGATCGACGGCAACGACGTTACGACCATGCCGATGTACCGCCGCTCCCGCCTCGGCGTCGGCTACCTGCCTCAGGAAGCCTCGATTTTTCGCGGCCTGACCGTGGAAGAAAACATTCGCGCCGTCCTGGAAGTGCACGTCAAGGACAAGGCCGAGCGCGAGCAGAAGCTGAACGAGCTGCTGGAAGAATTCCATATCCAAAAGCTGCGCAAGAGCGCCGCCGTCGCCCTGTCGGGTGGTGAGCGCCGCCGCCTCGAAATCGCCCGTGCGCTGGCGACCGACCCGACCTTCATGCTGCTCGACGAACCCTTCGCCGGCGTCGACCCGATCTCGGTCGCCGACATCCAGAATCTCGTCCACCACCTCACGGCGCGCGGCATCGGCGTTCTGATCACCGACCACAATGTGCGCGAGACGCTGGGTCTGATCGACCGGGCCTACATCATCCATGCCGGTGAAGTGCTGACCCATGGCCGGGCGAACGACATCGTCAACAACCCGGAAGTGCGCCGGCTTTATCTCGGCGACAATTTCAGCCTGTGAACGGCCGGTCCCTCAGAAATTCACCTTGCGGCATAGTTCCGCTTGACCAAATACCACAAAAGAGCAATTTTTGGGCCAAGTTGGATTTCCGTGGCCTGAAGCCTTGATCGGACACGGTTTCCCGGAGGAATCGAGGGAGTTTCGCGTCCGTCATGGCACTGTCCGCCAGTCTTTTCCTGCGCCAGAACCAATCCCTGGTGATGACACCGCAGCTGATGCAATCCATCCAGCTGCTGCAGATGACGCATGTCGAACTCACCCAGTTCATCGCCCAGGAAGTGGAAAAGAACCCGCTGCTCGAATTCCCGTCGAATGACGGCGAGGCAGGGCAAGAACGCGGCGAAGCCGAGGACGAACCTTACGCCCGTTCACCGGAGGATGCGGGCTCCGACGACGGCGATGACAACCGCACCGAGGCGCTCTCCAGCGACTGGTACGACAATGGCGGCAGCGCCAGCACCAGCCGGCTGAACGACGAGCTCGACGCCAATTACACCAATGTCTTTCCCGATGACAGCGCGCCGCAGCGCCCCGATGCGCCGGAGCTTGTCGGCCAGTGGAAATCGATGCCGGGCAGCGGCGGCGAGGGCGCCGATTACGATCTCGACGATTTCGTCGGCGGCCAGGTGTCGCTGCGCGATCATCTCGCCCAGCAGATCCCCTTCGTTCTGCCCGACATCGCCGATCGGCTGATCGCCCAGAACTTTGTCGATCAGCTCGACGATGCCGGTTATCTGCAAGTCGATCTCGTCGAGACCGGCGAACGGCTGGGCACCAGCCTGACTGCGGCCGAGCGCGTGCTGGCCGCTCTGCAGACGCTCGACCCGCCGGGGGTTTTCGCCCGCAGCCTCGCCGAATGCCTGGCGATCCAGCTCAAGCAGAAGGACCGGTACGATCCGGCCATGCAGGCGCTCGTCGAAAACCTCGAACTGCTGGCGCGGCGCGATTTTGCCACGCTGAAGCGGCTCTGCGGCGTCGACGAGGAAGACCTTCTCGACATGCTCGGCGAAATCCGTCAGCTCAATCCCAAGCCCGGCAGCGGTTTCGAGACCGGCGTTTCCGAAGCGATCATGCCCGATGTGGTCGTCAGGTCCTCCTCGGAGGGCGGCTGGCTGGTCGAGCTCAATCCGGATACGCTGCCGCGCGTGCTTGTCAATCAGTCCTATTTTTCTCGCGTGACCAGGAACGGCGAGGATCACGCCTTCCTGTCCGAATGCCTGCAGAGCGCCAATTGGCTGACGCGCAGCCTCGATCAGCGGGCGAAGACCATCATGAAGGTGGCAAGCGAGATCGTCCGCCAGCAGGATGCCTTCCTGCTGAACGGTGTCGACCACCTGCGCCCGCTGAACCTGAAGACGGTCGCCGAGGCGATCAAAATGCACGAATCCACCGTCAGCCGCGTCACCTCGAACAAATACATGCTGACGCCACGCGGCCTATTCGAGCTCAAATATTTCTTTACCGTCTCAATCAGCGCCGTCGCCGGCGGCGACAGCCATTCGGCCGAGGCCGTGCGTCACAAGATCCGCGCGCTGATCATGCAGGAGAGCCCGGAGGCGGTACTCTCCGACGACGATATCGTCGACATGCTGAAGAAGGGCGGCGTCGATCTCGCCCGCCGCACAGTTGCCAAATACCGCGAGGCCATGAACATCGCCTCGTCGGTCCAGCGCCGCCGCGAAAAGCGGGCGCTCGCCAAGGTCGCCGGCTTTTGATGCGGCAACGCTTCGGCCTTGATCGAAGCATCCGGCCGGCAAATTCCGCTATTCCTCCGGTGTCTTGAACCAACAGCGAAATACCTACCATGCCGCAAAAGCCGAATCTTGCCCGGGAGCTTTCCCTGCTGCTGGCGCTGGCCACCCTCTGGGGCGCCTCCTATACCTTCATCAAAATCGGCGTCGAGACCATTCCGCCGGTGACGTTGATCGCCGCGCGCACGCTGATTGCCGGCGCCATCCTGCTTGCCGTCCTCCGACACCGGCAAATCCGCCTGCCCACTGACCGCGCGACGTGGCGGCGCTTCTTCCTCCAGGCCTGTCTGAACAGCGTCATTCCCTTCACGCTGATCGCCTGGGCGGAGCAATCCGTCGATGCCGGGCTGGCGGTGATCCTCAATTCGGCGACGCCAATCTTCACCTTCCTGCTGACCGTGCTGATAGTCCGACACGAACAGGTGACGGCTCGAAAGCTTTTCGGCGTCATGGCAGGACTTGCAGGGATCTGTCTCGTCATCGGCGTCGAAGCGCTCAGTGGTCTCGGCGAAAGCCTGATGGCGCAGATCGCCATCATCCTGGCGACCGCCTGCTATGCCGGTGCCGCGATTTTCAGCAAAAACTTCAAGGGGCTCGATCCCGCCGTGCCGGCGGCCGGCTCGTTGATCTCAGGTGCTGTCATTCTGCTGCCCGTCAGCCTCGTCGTCGATCGACCGTGGACGCTCGATCCCTCGGCGGCATCGGTGCTGGCGCTGCTTGCCCTTTCCGCCTTTTCGACAGCCCTCGCCTTTGCAATCTATTTCCGTCTCGTCCAGACGCTGGGGTCTGTGGGTACGACCTCGCAAGCCTATCTCAGGGTGCCGATCGGAGTGACGATCGGCATCGTCTTCCTCGGCGAAAGCTTGAGCCCAACGGCCTGGATCGGACTCATTTGCGTCATATCAGGTGTCGCAGCCATGACGATCCCGGCAAGGCTTGGAACAACCAGGGAGAGAATCGTCTGACAATCATTGGACCATTGATCGGCGCGATGCGCTGCGTGGCATGGGACGTGACGCACGTAATGCGAGCATTAGCGGTCACGATTTTGCACCCTATTGACTTTTCGTTGCCGGCTGGCTAGAAGCCCGCCGCAATCGATGCCGTAAACGGCGTCTGGAGTTATCCCCAGCATCAGAAGGGCACCAAGGACCTGCAGGCTGACGCCGATCTTGCTTGAGATTGCGCGAAGTGCTTGGATGAACCTGAGGCTTGGCGTAAACTGATACCCGCAAACGATGATAAGAAGGGAAACTCCATGAGTGTGCGTGTGTCCGGTAAACATATGGAAATTGGTGAATCGTTCCGTCAAAAGATCGAGGACCAAATTGGTATGGCCATCACGAAATACTTCGACGGGGGGTATTCCGGCCAGGTGACCGTGGAAAAGGCGAGTTCTCGTTTCTCCGCAGACTGCAAGCTTCACCTCGACAGCGGGGTGGTACTGCATGCGGCCGGCGAAGCGACCGATCCCCAGCTTGCTTTTGACGCCGCTTCGGAGCGCATCGAAAAGCGCCTGCGCCGCTACAAGCGCAAGCTGAAGGACCATCACGCCGGAAACCATCTGAACGGTTTTGCAGAAGTCTCCTACACGGTCATGGATTCTGTTCCCGACCATGAGGATGAAATCCCCGACGATTTCGCCCCGGCGATCGTCGCTGAAAGCACGAAGCAGCTGAAGACCATGTCGGTCGCCACCGCCGTGATGGCTCTCGACATGACCGACGAGCCGCTTCTCCTGTTCCGCAGCCCCGGCAAGGAACATTTGAACATCGTTTACCGTCGGCACGACGGAAATATTGGCTGGATCGATTCAGCCAATATCAAAGGCTGAGGTCAGGGCTCCGAGCGGCGGTATCGCCGCCGCTCCTTGCATCTGATCCCGGCGACAGAAGGAAAAAGAAATGGCATTGGCAGATTTGCTCCATCAGGATGCGATCATTCCCGCCCTCAGAGTAAATTCCAAGAAACAGCTGCTTCAGGAATTGGCCGCAAGAGCCGCCAGGATTACCGGGCTCTCCGAGCGGGAGATCTTCGACGTCATCCTGCAGCGCGAACGCCTTGGCTCGACCGGCGTCGGCAACGGCATCGCTATTCCCCACGGCAAGCTGGTCAACATCCATTCGATCGTCGGCATCTTCGCCCGGCTGGAGCAGCCGGTCGATTTCGAGGCTCTGGACGACCAGCCTGTCGACCTCGTCTTCCTGCTGCTGGCGCCGGAAGGCGCCGGCGCTGATCATCTCAAGGCGCTGTCGCGGATCGCCCGCGTCCTGCGGGATCACGATCTGGTCGCCAAGCTGCGTGCCACCGATTCCGCTTCGGCGATCTACGCCTTCCTCAACGAAGAGCAGACGTCGAACGCCGCCTGACCGACATCTTTCCCTGAAATGAAAAAGGCGCCGGGTCTTCCTGGCGCCTCTTCATTTCATAGGGATTGAGCGCTCAGAACTCTTCCCAATTGTCCTGCGCCACGGCAGCCGAACCGCGTGAGGGGAGAGCCGCGCGGCGCGCAGCCGGGGCGACAGCGCGATGCGACGCGGCTGGAGCAGCCGGTGCCCGCATCTCTTGCGCCACCGAGGCGAGCGCGGCTGTATTACCCGAGCCTGCGACCCGGAAGCGCGTGGCAAGCGCCTTCAGCGTCTGCGCCTCGTCATTGAGTGCGACGCTGGCAGCGGTTGCTTCCTCCACCATCGCCGCGTTCTGCTGCGTCACCTGGTCCATTTGGTTCATGGCCTGGTTGATTTCCTTCAGGCCGACAGCCTGCTCGCTCGCCGATGCGGAGATCTGCCGGATGAGGTCGTTGATGCTCATCACCTGTTCGGCGATCTTGTGCAGCGTGCCGCCGGCGCGCCCGACGAGATCGACGCCTTCCTTGACCTGGACGGCCGAGGTGTTGATCAGCGTCTTGATCTCCTTGGCGGCATTGGCCGAACGCTGCGCCAGTTCACGCACCTCCTGGGCGACGACGGCAAATCCCTTGCCGGCTTCGCCGGCACGCGCCGCCTCGACGCCGGCGTTTAGCGCCAATAGGTTGGTCTGGAAGGCGATCTCGTCGATGACGCCGATGATCCTGGAAACTTCCGTCGAAGACTGTTCGATGCCCTGCATCGAGGCGATCGCCTTCTGCACCACTTCGCCGGATTTTTCGGCATCCTGGCAGGCGAGGTTGACATTGTCGGCGGCCGTGCGGGCATGATCGGCGCTAGAATCGACCTGTGCGGTGAGTTCGTTGAGCGCAGCCGCCGTCTCCTCCAGGCTTGCCGCCTGCTGTTCGGTGCGCTTGGCGAGGTCGGAAGCGCTGTTGCTGATCTCGCCGGTGCCCAAACCGATATTGGCGACGCTGAGGTTCATCGTGTTGATGGTCTCTTCGAGGCTCGCAAGCGCGGCGTTGAAATCCTGTTTCAGCTTGCCGTATTCGCCGGGGAATTCATCGGTGATTCGGTAACCGAGATTGCCTTGTGACAACTCGGAAAGGCCGGTTCCGACGATCGCGACGATACGGCGCTGCAGCGACACCGATTGCTGGCGTTCCGATTCCGAACGGCTGCGCTCGCCCTCCGCTGCCTGCCGCTCTCTGGCCGCCTCGTCCTCGAGGCGACGGCTGTCGGCCAGCGTGAAGCGGAAGCCTTCCAGCGCCTTGGCGACCGAACCGATTTCGTCGGTGCGGTGCTGGGCGGCGACCGCTTCGTCATATTTGCCGTCGCCGAGCGCTTCGACGCTGGCAACCAGCCCGCCAAGCGGTCGCTGCACCAGCGAGCGAACGGCGAAATAGAGCGCCAGCATGACGGCGCCGAGCACGATCAGGCCGTTGATGATCATCATATAGGTCTGGTCCCGCACCGGCGCGTTGATCGCCGTATGCGGCACGTCGACGAGCACGACCCAGGTGGCGTTGACGCCGGGAACCGCGAAGGGATAGACGACGCGGTCGAAGGGGGCGAGGCCGTCATAGGTGAGGTTGCTGACGAGGCCGGGCTGCTTGCTCGACAGCGCCGATTTGACGACATCGGCGCCTTCGCCGTCATACTGCTTGGTCACCAGGTCGGGGATCGGCGCGACGATCCAGTTGCCTGCCTGCGACAGCAGCGTCACGCGGCCGGAGCCGAAGGGATGCAGCGCCTGCAGCTTGTCGGTCAGCGACTTCAGCGAGATGTCGACGCCTCCGACGCCGATCATCTTGCCATCAGACATAACGGGATAGGCGATCGAGGTGAGCAGCGTCGGAACGTCGGTTCCTTCGGCCAGGTAAGGCGTGGTGATCGCACCCTTGCCGCTGTCGGCGGCGAGCTTCCACCATTCGGCGGTATAATCATTGTCGAAGGTCGAATATTGGATGCCACCGTCCTTGGTCTTCGACCAGTAGGGCGTGAAGGCGCCGTTCTTGTTGGTGCCTTCGTCATTATTGTTGGCGATCTCGCTGGTCTTGCCGTCGAGCGCGCCGAGCTGTTCGCAGAACCAGCTGCCGAAGGCGAAGGCATTCTGCTCGAGATTGGCCTTCAGCACATTGATCATGCCCTTGCGATCGAGCGACTTGCCTTCATGGCCGCGGCCTATGACGCCCGTCATGGTGCGCGCGGCGCTGGCGAGCTCGCCGACATTGGCGGCGATTTCATTGGCGATCGATTTGGCCTCGAGGTTGGCCTGATCCATCGTCAGCGTCTGGACGCGATCCCGGGTTTGGTCAATGAGGAAAAAGTTCGAAACGATGAGAACGAGTGCGATAGCGATGCCGGTGATGACGATGAGTTTCGCCGCCAGCGATTTCATTCTAAAAATGAACATGAGATCCTCGGGCAAGGATGCGCCGAACGGGCATTCTCCGGCGCAGCAGCAAAGGCATCGCCCCCTCATGGAGCAGCCGCGTCGCCGGCCGGATCCCAAATAAATGGGGACCCGCCGGCCACGTGCAACATCGCCGGAGATCCCTTAAATTTGAATGAAACTTTCGCTGTCCGCCGAGGCAAAACGCAGAAATTCCCCTTAAAATTAAAGGGCTCGGCCGGCGGCTTCGCAAAGAGACATCACTTATATTCTGGCTGCGACGTCCGCGCTCGTGGGGATCGAAGGCTGCGCCCCTGATTTGAGGCAGGCGAGCGAACCGGCAACCGCCGCTCGGCGCAGCGCCGAGGCAAAATCGAGGCCCTCGTCGAGGCTGGCCGCGAAGTAGCCGCAGAAAGTGTCGCCGGCGCCGACCGTATCGACGGGTTCGATCTTCAGACCTTGCGCCCTTGAAATCGCCCCGTCGCGGATGGCGACGACGCCGTCGCCGCCGAGCGTCACGATCAGCGTCTGGCCAGTCTCCTGATGCAGGCGGACGAGTGCCGCCTCGCGCGCCTGAGCGTCCATTCCCTCCTGTCCGGCGAGCCGCTCGAACTCGGTCTCGTTGGCAATGACGATATCGGCGAGCCGGCCGAGACGCGGCGCGTCGGGGATTAGCGGAGCAAGGTTGAGAATGCTGGTGATGCCCTTGGCGCGGGCGGCCGATAAAGCGCGTTCGACGGCATCAACCGGCACTTCGAGCTGCAGCATCAGGATATCGCCTTCACTCATGCCGCCGATCGCGGTTTCGGCATCGGCCGATGTGACGAGGCCATTGGCGCCGGGAACGACGGCGATCATGTTTTCGCCGTCGCCGCCGACAAGGATCAGCGCGGTGCCGGTGGGGCCATCGACATGTTCAACGAGAGAAAGATCGGTTCCCGCCTCATCGAGCAGGGCAAGGGCATCAGCGGCGAAGCTGTCCCTGCCCACGGCGCCCGCCATATGCACATAGCGGCCGGCGCGGCGCGCGGCCAGCGCCTGGTTGGCGCCCTTGCCGCCGGCGGCCGTGGCAAAACCGTTGCCGGCCACCGTTTCGCCGGGCTTCGGCAGACGGTCGGTGGTGGCGATGAGGTCCATATTGATGGACCCGAAAACTGTGATCATCAGGGTGTCCCGTCTTTTGGAGCATGCGACGACATCATGCTCCAACTGTTTCATGCGGGCGAGACACTGCCCGAAGCAGTCACTCCTCGTCAACCACCCGCAGCTTGAGAAGACCGGTGCGGCTTTCCACCGATTTGGCGGCGGGTTCGTTGTCGCGACCCGGTTTGCTGTCGCCGCCGGCCTCGAATTCCAGCGCTTCAATCTTGGCGCCGCGCTTGGTCAGCTTGTCGGCCGAGGTGACCACCATGTCGATATCCTTCTGCGCCATGGCGAAATGGCCTTGCAGCCTGCGCACCCGCTCGTCCAAGCGGCCGAGATCGTCCATCAGGATCGCCACTTCGCCCTGAATCAGATGCGCCTGCGCCCGCATGCGCTGGTCCTTGAGCACGGCCTGGATGACTTGGATCGACAGCATCAGCAGCGACGGCGAGACGATGACGATGCGCGCGCGGTGCGCCTTCTGCACCAGGGCTTCGAAGTTTTCGTGGATCTCGGCGAAGATCGATTCCGACGGCACGAAGAGAAAGGCCGTATCCTGGGTTTCGCCCTGGATCAGATATTTCTCGGAAATGTCCCTGATATGGACCTCCATGTCGCGGCGGAACTGCTGGCCGGCGATCTTGCCGGCCTCCGGGCTGCCGGCGTCGCGGATGGCGTTCCAGGCTTCGAGCGGAAATTTCGCATCGATCACCAGCGGCGGCGCGCCGTTCGGCATGCGGATCGTGCAGTCCGGCCGCGAGCCGTTCGATAGCGTCTGCTGGAAGCCATAGGCACCCATCGGCAGGCCGTCGGCGACGATCGTCTCCATCCTCGACTGGCCGAAGGCGCCGCGCGTCTGCTTGTTGGAAAGAATGGCCTGCAGCCCGACGACATCCTTGGCGAGCGTCTGGATATTGTTCTGCGCCGCATCGATCACCGCCAGCCGCTCCTGCAGCCGCTGCAAATTCTCATGCGTCGATTTGGTCTGCTCGGTGATCGTCGAGTTGACCCGCTGCGACATGCCGTCGAGGCGTTGGCTAATCGCCTGGTTGAGCTCACTCTGCCGCGCGCCGAAGACTTCGGTCATCGCCGCGATGCGGCCCTGCATCTCCGCCTGGATCTTTAAAAGCTCGGCCATGCGCGCGTCGCCTTCAGCCGCGCGCAAATTCGCCTCTTCCGCCTGCTCGCGGCGAAGGCTTGCGCCGCGCAGCAGAAGGACGATCACCAGAAGGACGACGGCCAGGAGAACCCCACCGGCAAGCGCCAGCGTGGCCGGGCTGATCGAGGCAAGCGACAGAGTGAACGAATCGGAATTGACGGTCATACCGCAACCATAACAGAAGAGGTGGCAATATATAGATCAAAACGTGAACGAAATTGGCAATCCCCAATATCTTCGCGCTACGGCTAGCGCCAGAACGGCGGTCGTCCAGATACTGCCGCCCGCCGGGCGGCTGAGGCGAATATGGCGAAATTCCGGGCGAGGATGCAAAAAAGCGGCTTCCCCGCCTGCCGGATAATTCCATAGTCGGAAAAGATGGGTTATGGGAACGCCATGACCATCAAGCCACTCATCATTCTTCCCGATCCTATTCTCCGCCAGGCCTCCAAGCCGATCGAGCGGGTCGACGCCGACCTGCAACGTCTTGCCGATGATATGCTGGAAACCATGTACGACGCGCCGGGCATCGGCCTTGCAGCGATCCAGATCGGCGTGCCGCGCCGCATGCTCGTCATCGACGTGTCGCGCGAGGGTGAGGAGAAGCAGCCGCAAGTCTTCATCAACCCCGAGATCGTCAAATCCTCCGACGAGCGTTCGGTCTATGAGGAGGGCTGCCTGTCGATCCCGGATTATTATGCCGAGGTCGAGCGCCCGGCTGTCGTCTCGGTCAAATATCTCGACCGCAACGGCAAGGAACAGACGGTGGATGCCGATGGCCTGCTGGCCACCTGCCTGCAGCACGAGATCGATCACCTGAACGGGGTGCTGTTCATCGATTACATTTCGCGGCTGAAGCGCGAAATGGTGATCAAGAAGTTCACCAAGGCGGCGAAATCCAAGGCGCTCTGACGACGCGTTGAAAATTCATCGGCAACGCGCTATGATATCAGTGATATCATGATGGAGGCGCCGCATGGGTGATTTTCTGATCAGGAATATTTCCGAGGCGATGAAGCGAGACATTGCGGAATCGGCGCAGCGCAGTGGAAACAGTCTTTCCGACGAGGCCAAGGAGCTTTTGCGGGAAGCGCTTCAAAGAAAAACCGAAGCAAAGCCTGAGGCTATGTCGGCCTATGCAGCGATACGCGCCGCTTTCGAAAGAGAAGACGCGGTAGACGACGAATTTGCTGCAATCATGGAGGAAATCGAGGCCGCGCGGAAAAAGGATTTTGGCCTGCCGTTCGAGGACTTCGAATGATCGTTCTCGATACGAATGTAGTTTCCGAGTTTGCCAGGTCATTACCCCATGAAAATGTAAAGGCTTGGATGTTGCGGCAGGACAGCTCGAGAATCTGGCTTTGCACCGTCGGCTTGATGGAGCAGATTTACGGCGCTGAAAGGGTTCTCTTGAAGACCGGATCGGATCGCTTCTTTCGCGCCATCGAGAATTTGGTGAAAGGCCAATTTCGTGACCGTATCGTCGGCTGGGATTTGGAAGCGGCCATGGCAACTGGGCGCCTGCGGGCGAAACGTGAAAACATCGGGCGGCCGATTTCGGTCCAGGACGCGATGATTGCCGCTATCTGCCTTGCCAACGGCGCGACGCTCGCCACCCGCAACACCAGAGATTTCGAAGGTCTTGATCTCAAGCTCGTAAACCCGTTTGAAGACGGTTGATCCTCAATTGGCGAGATAGAATGTCTCTTAGCATCATCTTCATGGGAACCCCGGAGTTCTCGGTTCCGACCCTACGCCTGCTCGTCGACGCGGGCCACCGGGTCGTCGCGGTCTATACGCAGCCGCCGAGGCCGGGCGGGCGGCGCGGGCTCGATCTGCAGAAATCGCCGGTGCATCAGGCGGCGGAACTGCTCGGTCTTCCCGTTTTCACGCCGGTCAATTTCAAGGATGCCGAGGAGCGCGAGCGGTTTGCCGCCCTCAAGGCCGATGTCGCCGTCGTCGTCGCCTACGGATTGCTGCTGCCGGAGGCGATTTTGAACGGCACCCGCGACGGCTGCTATAACGGCCATGCTTCGCTGCTGCCGCGCTGGCGGGGAGCTGCTCCCATCCAGCGGGCGATCATGGCCGGTGACGATAAGACCGGCGTGATGGTGATGAAGATGGACAAGGGCCTCGATACCGGCCCCGTCGCATTGACCCGTGAGGTCGAGATCGGCGTCAACATGACGGCAGGCGAGTTGCATGACCGGCTGATGCAGGTCGGCGCCAAGGCGATGACGGAGGCCATGGTGAAGCTCGAGATGAACGACCTGCCGCTGACGCCGCAGCCGGAAGAGGGCGCGCTCTATGCCGCCAAGATCGACAAGGGCGAGACGCGCATCGATTTCGGAAGGAGCGCGAGCGATGTGCACAATCATATCCGCGGCTTGGCGCCATTTCCGGGCGCCTGGTTCGAGCTTATGATCGGCGGCAAGCCGGAGCGGGTGAAGGTGCTGGGCTCGGAGCTGGCTGCAGGGCAGGGGCCGGCCGGGCAATTGCTGAGCGATGATCTCGTGGTCGCCTGCGCGTTGGGCGCGGTGCGGCTGACACGGCTGCAGAAGGCCGGCGGCAAGCCGCTGGCGGCAGCCGATTTCCTCCGGGGCACGCCGCTTGGCGCAGGCACGAGGCTTTCCTGATGCCGCGTTTCCGCATGACCGTCGAATATGACGGCGGCCCCTATGTCGGCTGGCAGCGGCAGGAGAACGGTCCCTCGGTACAGGGCGCGATCGAAGCCGCGGTACTGTCGCTGACCGGCGAGACGGTCTCGGTCCGCGGCGCCGGGCGCACCGATTCCGGCGTCCACGCCATGGGGCAGGTGATCCATGCCGATCTTTCGAAGGACTGGTCGCCCTATCAGCTGCAGAATGCCTTGAACGCGCATTTGAGGCTTGCCGGTGAACGTGTCGCCATTCTCGATGTCGAGACAGCTCCCGAATTCTTCGATGCCCGCTTCTCGGCGCTCAGGCGCCATTACCTCTACCGCATCGTCAGCCGCCGCGCGCCGCTGGCGCTCGAAGCCGGCAAGGCCTGGTGGGTGCCGAAGCTGCTCGACCACGAGACCATGCACGCCGCCGCCCAGAGGCTGGTCGGCCGGCACGATTTCTCCACCTTCCGTGCCGCTCATTGCCAGGCAAACAGCCCGGTGCGCACGCTCGACCGGCTGGATGTGACGCGCAACGGCGAGCTGATCGAGATCCGCGCCACGGCGCAGAGCTTCCTCCACAATCAGATCCGTTCCTTCGCCGGCACGCTGAAGCTTGCCGGCGAAGGCAAATGGACGCCTGACGATGTCGAGGCAGCGCTTGAGGCGCGCGACCGCAAGGCCTGCGGCCCCGTGGCGCCGCCCGACGGGCTCTATTTCCTGCAGGTGGATTATCCCGACGTGATTCCCGACCGCCGCAGGCCGGTCAGCGATCCCGATGACGATCAATCGTAAGCTTCGTCAGACCGGATAGATGCCGAGGAAGTGCTGCAGATATTCCGAAAGGATCATCGATGGCACGAGCAGCACCAGCGTCATTGCCCCGACCATCAGCGGGTGGCCGTGGCAGATCATCCGCAGAATGCGCGCCAGCACGAAGACCTGCGCCAGCATGAAGGCAAGCAGCAGCAGCGAGACAAGGCCGACGGAGCCGGGAAGGAAGACCACCATCGCCAGCAACAGCCCGTTGATATAGGAGAGCGGCACGCCGAGCCAGTTGACGCTGACGACGACAGGCGCGAAACGCTCACCCATGCGGAAGGCCAGCAGCAGCAGCCCGGCAAAAACCAGCGGCACGAACCAGTTGGCGAGCTCGACGAGGCCGAGCCTGAGATAGAAGGCAAAGCCGACATCGGCTTCCGGCGGCATCGACCGCAGAAAGACCTGTCGCCACCAGAGCCAGGAAATGCCCATCGGCGGCAGGCACCAGGCGATCGCCCAGAACGAGCGGTTGACGCCGCGCTCGGACATATCGAGGTAGCGGAAACCGCGCGGATCCAGCCGGATCAGCAGCCAGAGGCCGGCCAGATAGTACTGGACTTCCTTAAAGCCCGGCATTGGCGAACCAGCGGGCGATGAAAGTCTCGTAGATTGCCGTCAGCGTTTCCAGATCGGAAACGGCGACGCGTTCATCGACCATGTGCATCGTCTGGCCGACAAGGCCGAACTCGACGACCGGGCAATAATCCTTGATGAAGCGCGCATCCGACGTGCCGCCGGTGGTCGAAAGCTGCGGCGACCGGCCGGCGACGCTCTCGATAGCTGAAGACAGCGAGGCGATCAGTGCATTGTTGCGCGTCAGGAAAACATGGCTTGGCCGGTCGGCCCACTCGATATCGTATTTCACCGGTTCGCGGCCGGGCCTGAGCTGGCCGCTGCCGGCGGCGGCATCGAGGCGCCGGAGGATTTCGGCGCGCAGCGTCTCGGCCGTCCAGCTGTCGTTGAAGCGGATGTTGAAACTTGCCGAGGCCTTGGCCGGAATGACATTGGTCGCCGGATTGCCGACATCGACCGTGGTCACCTCGAGGTTCGACGGCTGGAAGTCGTCGGTGCCGCTGTCGAAGGGCGGGTCCATCAGCGCTTGGGTCAGCTGCAGCATGCCGCGCACCGGATTGTCGGCAAGATGCGGATAGGCGGCATGCCCCTGGACGCCGTGCACGGTGATCCTGCCCGACTGCGAACCGCGCCGGCCGATCTTGATCATGTCGCCGAGGCTCGCAGGATTGGTCGGCTCGCCCACAAGGCAGGCATCCCAGCGTTCGCCGCGCTCGGCCGCCCATTGCAAGAGCTTGATCGTGCCGTTGATCGCCGGGCCTTCTTCGTCGCCGGTGATCAGAAAAGAGATCGAGCCGGGCGGTGGCCCGTTCTTTTCGATATGGCGGGCGACGGCAGCGACGAAACAGGCGATGCCGCCCTTCATATCGACGGCGCCGCGGCCGAAAAGCTCGCCTTTGGCAATCTCGGCGGCAAAGGGCGGATGGCTCCAGGCCGCCTCGTCGCCGACTGGCACGACATCGGTATGGCCGGCAAACATCAGATGCGGGCCGTCCGTGCCGAGCCGGGCATAGAGGTTTTCGATATCGGGCGTTCCCTCTTCGCTCGCCTTCACGCGGTCGACGGTGAAGCCGAGCGGCGCAAGCATGGTGTCGAGCGCAGACAACGCGCCGCCTTCGGCCGGTGTCACGGAGGGGCAGCGAATCAGCGTCTGAAGATTGGCGACGGGATCGGTAGGGCTCATGGCGTCGAACTATCCGGCGGGAATGGCAAAGACATGGCAAGGCGGCGCCTCGCGTAAAGGACGCCGCCTGTTTACCGGATCAATGTCCTGGTGTCATCAATCTCTGAGCAGCTCGTTGATGCCGGTCTTGGAGCGGGTCTTTTCATCGACGCGCTTGACGATGACGGCGCAGTAGAGATGCGGCGCCGGCTGGCCGTTGCCCATGGTGGCATTGCCCGACGGCATCGAGCCGGCGACGACGACGGAATAGGGCGGGACTTCGCCGTAGCTCACCTCGCCGGTGGCGCGGTCGACGATCTTGGTCGACTTGCCGATATAGACGCCCATGCCGAGCACCGAGCCTTCGCGGATGATGCAGCCTTCGACCACTTCCGAACGGGCGCCGATGAAGCAATTGTCTTCGATGATCGTCGGGCCGGCCTGCATCGGCTCCAGCACGCCGCCGATGCCGACGCCGCCGGAGAGATGCACATGTTTGCCGATCTGCGCGCAGGAGCCGACCGTCGCCCAGGTGTCGACCATCGTGCCTTCGCCGACATAGGCGCCGAGATTGACGAAGGAGGGCATCAGGATCGCATTCGGAGCGATATAGGCCGAGCGGCGCACGACGCAGTTCGGCACGGCACGGAAGCCGCTGGCGCGGAACTGGTTCTCGCCCCAGTTCTCGAATTTGGAAGGCACCTTGTCCCACCAGGTGGAATTGCCCGAGCCGCCCTTGACCACCTCCATGTCGTTGAGGCGGAAGGACAGGAGCACGGCCTTCTTCAGCCACTGATTGACCGTCCAGGCGCCATCGGCGCCGCGCGTCGCCACACGGACCTTGCCGGCATCGAGCAGGTCGAGTGCTGCTTCGACCGCATCGCGAACCTCGCCCTTGGTCGACGTGTTCACATTGTCGCGATTGTCGAAGGCGGCTTCGATGGTCTTTTCGAGGGATGCGAGGTCGGTGGCGCTCATGAGAATTCCTTAAACTTCGATCTTTATCGTGGAGACGGTAAGATCTCCGGAATTGCGGTTGGCGGGATTGTGTCCTGCTCTACAGCATGCACCCGTAGAATGGAATGAATTTTCGGGCAAGATCAACCTGGATTCAAGGCGTTATAGCGACATATCCGGCACTATGGCCGGCAGGACTGAAAGGCATTTCGACATGGCGAAGGGACGAAACGGCGGATCGCGGCGCAAGGATGGCGTATGGGACCCGCTAAAGAGCAGCTCGACCGACAGGCAGCGCGCCGCGGCGGTGCCGAAGACGCCGCAGACGATGTCGCCCGCCTACCGCCTTGCCTATGTCGACGAGGATTTCCTTTGCCGCGAGGAGTTGCGGCCGATCCGCCTGCAGCTGGAACTGTTGAAGCCGGAAATGATGTTGACCGAACGCGGCATCAAGTCGACCGTCGTCATGTTCGGCGGCGCCCGCATTCCCGCCCCGGGCCAGAGCGCCTGGGCTGCCCGCAACGATGTCCAGCGCGTCAATCTGGAGGCGGCTTCCGTCTATTATGACGAGGCGCGCAAATTCGCCCGGCTCTGCTCGAAATATTCGGCAAGCCTCGATTTCCACGAATATGTCATCGTCACCGGCGGCGGCCCCGGCGTGATGGAAGCCGGCAATCGCGGCGCGGCCGACGAAGGCGCCCCGTCGATCGGCCTGAATATCGTGCTGCCGCACGAGCAGGCGCCGAACGCCTATGTGACACCGGAACTCAGCTTCAACTTCCACTATTTCGCCATTCGCAAGATGCATTTCATGGTGCGCGCCAAAGCGATCGCGGTCTTTCCGGGCGGCTTTGGAACACTCGACGAATTCTTCGAGTGCTTGACGCTGATCCAGACTGGCCGCATGGAGCGCCTGCCATTGATCCTCTTCGGCGAGGCGTTCTGGCGCAGCATCGTCAATTTCGACGCATTGGCCGAATTCGGCACCATCGCGCCCGACGATGTCAAGCTGATCAGCTTCGTCGACACGGCCGAAGCCGCCTGGAAGATCATCCAGGATTTCTACGAACATCGCGAATAGCGCCTCAGTACCTCGATCGTGAGACGTGGCTCTTTCCCCACTGAGCGGGGAAAGAGCGGAGGCAATGGTTCGGCCGGCCTTACAGCAGCGGCCGGTCCGGCATGTCGTCGATCGAGATGACGCCGTCCTTGTTGCGGTCCATCCGCGCAAACAGCTTGTCGAAGGCGGCGACGGCTTCCGGTTTGGAAATCTGGCCGTTCTGGTCGGTATCGACCCGGTGCATCATCATCGAGGCGCGCATGAAGGGGGCGCCATGGCGCATCCAGCGATGCCCGTCACGACCGTCATGCCCGCCGTGACCGTCGTGTGGCGGCCGTCCCTGGTCGTTATTATCAGGCGTCGCGGCTGCTGTATCCGCATCCATGTTTTCGCCCGCGTCCTTCTTGCGTTGATCTCTCATCGCCTGCATCTGCGCCTTCTGGTATGCGCCGATTTCGCCAGGCGTGAGGGAGCCGTCATTATTGGTGTCGATCGCAGCGAAAACCTTGTCGAGGCCGGCGGTCGCCTCTTCCTTGGAGACCTTGCCATCCTTGTTCGTGTCGAATTGCTTGAGCATGCGGACATAGGTGATTTCGAGGAAGGCATCGCGGCCCGGGCCCGGATGGTCCCTGCCGGCGTGCTGACGCGGCCCGTCGCCGGGTGCGGCATAGCCTGCCCCGGCGGCTGCGCCGAAGACGAGGGTGGAGGAAAGCGCTGCCAATATCAGCTTGTTGCGATACATCGTATTTGCCTTTCGTGAGGTGTCCCCTCACGAAG
>Ga0123341_1000227_pt1 | contig 29689 bp, 24 predicted proteins | sample Turbeapinknodule_FD_89959 | JGI IMG/M metagenome (GOLD analysis project Ga0123341, IMG submission 89959) | Root nodule microbial communities of legume samples collected from Mexico - Turtle bean Mexico pink nodule | ecosystem: Host-associated > Plants > Roots > Nodule | place: Mexico: Nepantla...
ACATTATTTGCTATATTTTAAAGTTGTATGCCTATAAATTTATTAAAAAATTATGTAAAAGTTATAAAAAAATATAAAATTTCTACAAGTTTCGAATACTTACAGATATAGATAAAGTCCTTAATTTTAAATTATTATTGTGTATATATTAACTAAATTAAAAATTAAAGTACGTAGATTTTTTTTTTATCAGGAAAGTACACTTTTTAGATAAGTATGATATTTTATCTCTTGACTACACCTTGAATCATTATTATAAATAAAATAATACAAAATATTATAAATTCAGTCACATACTCTTAAAATTATATTTATGAAATATATTTTAAAGAACTTATTAAAACATAAAATAATAAGCATTATATAATATGAATTGTTGTTGTAGTATTTGTTTATTTAGATATCTAATATTTAATATCCAATAAAGTATTATAGATATTTATCTACCAAAACAGTTGTATATAATAAATAGAATGGTACTAATATTGATTCACTCAAGTAATAACAATTTGCATCTCTTAATCTGGATCATGTAATGTAGCTTCAAATATATATAAAACACATTTCATTCAGAAAGAGGTAAGGGTGAAGCTGGTTGACATGTTTCGTCTTTACGAGCCAGATACATAAAAGATTAAGTACAACACTCAGAAATACAAAAGATTGATGCATTCAATCACGTCACCTTCATGTTCTGAATTACTTGTAAGACTAAGAAAAAGGAGACATAAGTTACACGAGTGGTGCATAACTTTTGAAATAAAATTAGATTAGAAAAATATTTGTACAAAATTTCCTCAAATGTGAATAAATGGGAATTGGTAATTGTTAATGTTTGTACAATTTTTTGGAATTATCAAAACGGCAGCAGCATTTACAGTCACTTAATGCTTGTTACTACTATACCTCTCCACACTCTCCTTACCTCCATTTGAACCAGGTGTTAGTAATTTCCTACGTATTTTCAGCTATTTCTTTTCCAACTGTGATTAAATGGTTACAAGTATACCCCTATAGTACCATTTTTTATGTACACAATAAACACCCCGACAACCCTCTTCAAAGCTGGCAGAAGCATAGTTCAAGACGTCAGAATCATCAGATTCAAAGACTGTTTATGCGCAGCTATACCCCATCCTTGTCTAGGACAGATGCCATGGAATTCTCACCAGGAATTCTATCTTCATGATGTGAGGTTCTGAATAAGAAACTCCAACCTTGTAGAATTACCTTGTCCCAAACTGTGAAAACGTAATCATTAATGTTAGATGACATGCATGAAAAAAAATTGTCGGAGAGAGAAAGAAAATTACCCAATAGTTCCAACCAGGGCTCCCAGTAGCGCATGTACATAGTCCCGAGAAGCCAACCAGAGAAACTTATCAAGAGGGCAAAATATAAGATGTAATGTAACCCATCCGTAGGCACTACAAAGCTTCCAAAGTTACTGATGCCTTGGTGAAAACAGAAAGCACAAACGGTGCTTCTTCTCCGGGGTGTATAGTAGTAGGAACTATAGTATATCCCTTTGGTTCAGGTTCCAAAACCATTTCACAGGATATTTCTCGAGAATTAACATAGTCTGTCCCACCAACGGACTCATGTAGGTATATATTGAAAGCAGCACGTCTGCCACGAGTTTTGAGTATTCTCATTCCAATGTAGAACATCAGTGAATCATGGCTTGATTGATAATTTCTAAAACCAGCAGTTGTTCTTGAAAATCCTACTCCCTGTAAATACGATGAAATTAAGTTTTAAGGAAATTCAAGGGAAGTGTTGTTTTCAATAATTGCATTAATCGATAGGCAAATATTGATAGTACCTGAGTTAAGGTTATGAATACATGAATTGGAAATGATGCATCTTGCCCAGTTGCAGTCAGTCTGAACTGTGGATTTTGATTCCATGTATCATAATCCTGACACCCACCAGCACTGTAACCACGCCATTGTCCATGAACAGAATGACGCATCTCTGACGGATAGATACGGCAAATATATATTGATCGAAAATGAATCTGAAAATCTTGCCATGACATCCAAAATATACCATCTTTTGACTGTCCAAAAAAGTGAATAAAATAAAATGATTACTACCTTGAGCAAACAGTCTGCTTAATCATAAAGAGGAAGAAATGCCATGGAGTCAAAGCATAGACTGATCCACATTAGAAAAACATAAAGAACTACCTGCGAAACATGCTTCAGCTTGTGTTTTATCCTATCCGACCATTCAGGTGATGAATCAGACCAAGGACCATTCCACTCAACTTCATTGGCCCATGGATTTCGGATCTGAACAAGTTTATGACCATCCACCTCTCTTACCTAAAATTGTAAGACAGCAGAAAGATCACTAAAAATCATTAGGATTAAGGACCAAAAGGATCGAGTTGTTGGGTGTTGGCACACGAGTCATGAATGTATACAAATACAAAATAAAATTCTTAACACAAGAACCTTCTGAGCTTAAAGCATGAATAATACACAACTCTGCTCTACTTTGTGCTGAAATTCAACTTTTTAAGGAAAATATAAGAATAAGGAGAGGAGAGCCAGGATCAAACTTCTAACTACTCAATCATAAAGTCAAGCACCTAAGGATTGAGTTGTTGGGTGAAGGCACATGAGTCACGAATATATAAAAAAACACATTCTTAACACAAGAACCTTCTGGGCTTAAAGCATGAATACTACACAGCTCTGCTCTACTTCATGTTGAAACCATGATCAAAGTCCTGACTACTCAATCATAAAAGACCTTTTTTCATGTCAGGGACCAGTGTTATCAATGGTAGAAAGCCAAAATTTCACTATACATGCCATTGTGGCCTATGGTGTGCCAAAATAGCAGGCCACCTTCATATATTGCCCATGGCAATTGAGGAATAATCTGTCATACCATTCTGCCATGGCACCACTATTTAACAACAATGTCAATGATTAATGCTCTGACAAGCTTACAAAGTCACTAACTGAAGGACTATAAATGGACTGGGAGTATAATAAATATAAACCATTACCTGCAGTATTGAATATGCATGTCCTTGCACAATGCCACTAGAAGAGATGTGCACATCGGAACCTGATGGACTTCCTGCGCCTAAGAGAAAACCTTCTTGCTTGAAGCGCAATAGTTGAGACCACAATCTCCCACTTGCAAGGTCAATCTGGGCTTCACCACTCCTCATATCAATTTCCTCCCCTGCACCCCCTGTAAGATCCACCAGAGCATCCTGAACAAGCCCACCTTCTAGTGCTTCGTAAGAGCCATGCAACTTTGCATATGCCTTCTCCAATATAGAGACCCAAAGTTCATAACCCTTCTTACTAGTAGCAAATGCAGGTTTACCCGGTAATTCACAAGGAATCCAATCATCAACAACAACCGGAATCCACTCACCCTAGATACCATAAACCAAAATATGCAAATAACTAAGTTGCCAAAATAAGGAAATAACAGCATATCCGAACAACATGCAACTAGAGCTCTTATAGTAATGAACAGAAATATTATAAGAATTTTATAAGTCACAATAAATAAAATTTTAGAACAAAATTGGTTGAGTTTTCAGAATCAGGTGTACGTATAACTGAAGAATTATCTCTTGAATCTTTTTAATTAACTTTATATCTTGAAAACAATTTATCAACAGAATAGTCCCCCACTCCCTACCCACCATAACTTTAACTTAAGCCTGCTCCACAAACAAATAATTTGTTTAGGCAAAACAGCAAAACCAAAAAAAATCAAAAGAATTCTTCAACTTTCATTACCATTTTGAATGTCAACATACGAATAAGAAGGATTTTACCATTCACATTAATAATCTCTCTCATTACGTAGAAAAGACAAAGTAGAAACCAACGGATTACTATCTTAGGCTTCAAGACATAGTAACAATTGCAATTTATTGGGAAAACATTCTTTATCCAGTTACAGAATGAAAGAGATAAATAAAAAGGAACTGAATTAAATCTGGTGATATATGCTTATTACCTGAACACAGAAGCGAACAGTGTAAATTCCCTCCTCATTGTAATCTGGAGTGATGATTACCTCTGATATACATGAAACCTCTGTGAGAACAGCAACAGCGCTCAAGAACCAACAATCACCTAAACGGCCCTGTTCAATGTACATAACAATTAATACCTAGAAAAACCTAAATACTATCAATAAAAACATTTATTTCCAAATTTTTGCAAGTGAGCTGTAAAACATGAGACCTGACAAACATCTGAAGGATTTGGTGATCCTGAAAATAAGCACTGACGACAGTCAAAATGGTTTTGTCTGGCAATATCATTTGGCCTCAACCACCCGGAAACAACCTGTATACACCAAACATTTACAGGGGGAAATACAGCAGACCAAAAGATATAAATTAATAAGGAAAAATACCTGTAACTTTGCAGGGGGGTTTGCAGGGTCCACAAACAATGAGTGATCATTGGGAGGAAATTCCTGATCAGTAAATTGTGTCTCTCCTCTAGCATAGAGAGCTTCTTTGATGGCTAATTCTACAGATAGCATCCGTTGAATAATCTCTTCTTGTGTTTCTATTCTAGGTTTCCTATACTTCCTCGAAAACGAATCAATATCCACCACCATGCCATCACGTTCTGACCTTCTTTTCCTCCCACTAGAATATTGTCCATCCCAATCTACATCATCTCTGTCATACAAATCTACGTCGGCAGGATCACTGTCCCAGCCATCAACCTAGGCAGAAGATGTGTTAATAAAATTTGCCAAAGTAAATGTGTTAGCCAAAATACCACTTGCTATACTATTTATATTTCTCAATGGTAAATAATAAGATGCATGTTCCACATGTTATAGAACTTGACAGTGTTGTTAACAGCTTATTCAGTTTCTCTAATATATAAATATATTGGTTTTAAAATTTCAATTACATCTTTTTTCATAAAGGAAGGGTGTGACAGGAAAGGAGGAAGCAGCAGAATACCCTAGAAGGTGAATCAGCCCACTGCCAATTATCTTCAGGGAAATCAAGATTTTAAAATTTCAATTACATCTTTTTTCATACAATAAGGGAGTAATAGGAAAGGATGAAGCAGCAGCATACCCTAGAAGGTGAATCAGCCCACTGCCAATTATCTTCAGGGAAATCAAGTGCACCAAAGTCTGCTGAAGCCAACGAAGTATAGAGAGAAGAAACCTCATCATCACTTAAGCACCTTCCCCATAGAAAAGCATCCATGATATGCATCTTAGATTCAACCCCTTCACTGTCTGATCTACCAAATGCATCAATATCTGTTGGTGGCCTAACACCAACCCACACTTCTGTCCCCTCTTCCCAAATGCTGCTACCCACACACAATGGTAATCCATTCTGGTATCCATCAAATCCACCATCCAAATAACAGGTTGCTTCACCTAAATCGGCATCAATTGTCATGGTTACAATATGCCACCTGCAATATATTTAACACACTAAGATGTTAGAACCTGAAATAATATTATGTAAAATGAAAAAACATGGACTAGACAGAACTATTAAGAATTTAAGTCCTCCTGTGTTCCAAAATACTCGTGCAATATAAAGTTTGTTCACATTTGTAAATTGACTCTGGCCAAATCACAAAAGTCAGTCCTAACAGTATTTAAAGATAAATATAATCTTGTGCATTTCAAGGAAGCTAGATGGCAGAGATTGAAAAATGCAAACAGACTTGAGTCTTTTAAGATTGATTTTGAAAAGCATGATTTTGAATAGCATGTTTTTGATGCAAACAGACTTAACAATATTTGAAGAATGCAAAATTGCTTTAAGATTAAATTTGAATAGCATGTTTTTAAACTAAGAATATTGTTTAACACAAACTGCAACAGACAGTAAAAATACAAAGAAGACTCTGACTCGTGAACCTGAATTTCAGAAGACAACATATTATACTATACATACATAAAAATAAAGACAAAGACCAAACCTTCCATCTGCAATACTTGTTGCACTGATACTCCACTCCTTTGCAACAGTGGTTTGCCTATCACCTTTAGTAATCAATCTAAGCCCAACTTGTCCAGCCTCAATACCTTGTTCAGATCCAGCCACAAGAACTTCCCAGCATATCTTCTTCTGAAACTCAGTACCCAAGAGACAAATAGGACCAGATTCAGGTTGTATCATCAAGGCAATAGAGAAGCTAACTTTTTGACTTCGGCATAGACTGGAATCAATCGGACCACAATGCCTGCCACTGGCTGTTGGCTCATCATCAAGAACACATATGGCACCTGTCATTCCTGTCTGCAAAGATACAATAAATTCACTGACTTAAGTAATCTCAGGAGGAATGAATTGTTTATAAACACAAATAAAAAAATAAGTATAATTTTCATATAATGTATAAAGACTTATAAACTGTGAGTCATTTCAAAGTCACCTTAAACATGACTTACTAAGTAAATATTACAAAAACCAACAATATAACTGTGACAACATTTATACTATCAGTGAATTCTAATTAAAATCTAAAAGAATAATTTTCCATCATCTTTTTCGGTGAATCATCCACCAGTCAGAGATAAAGGTGTGCTCGTTGCAGAAATTTTAAATATAGATTATTATTACTATAAAGAAAATTTAGTTAGCTGAATGAGCTGCTGAGAATGGAACAAGTATGGAATAGATCAGAAGTTTACTGAATACTTAGGAAAAGAATAAGAATGCAGCCCAAAGGTCAAGATCATTGAAGGTATATTTAATGAGATGTAAACTGTGCAAAGTACGAAATTAGTTTTGGAAGGGAAAGAGAGAACTAACTGGCAACCTGGCACATAGTATGAGGGGAGTATATGTGGGTTTACAGTAAATCAGGGAAGGTTCTGTAGAATGTACTATGTAATTAGGCTTGGTCTGGGAGATTAGACATTCCTCAAACTTTTTAGGAGTCTTTATCCTTTGTACTATTGTACACAGAATATACCAGGATCTGAATCGAATACAAATATTTTCATTCTTAATATCTTCCATTTAGTCTTTGTTGATTGTTTGTACCTATCAAAGAAAGTTGGTTTAATTAACAAAGACAATCTATTGATAAACATATACCTGAAGAACAAATGAACATTATAAAATTAACACTTTTTCTTCTAGACATTTTTCAAAGAATATATATTTGAATTAAAAAGTTGTGTTTATCAATGGTATACACTTGCTATGTTTAAAAAATTATTTCAATAAAATCACATCAGTTTTTTTACATAAAATAACATTGATTTAAAAAAAGTTTTAAAATTGTTTTACTACTTTCGAGGATAGAAAGCACTATTTACATTTTTTTTTTTTAAAAGGTGACCAAATACCAGCTAACAATAAAATAAAATATTTACTTTAGCAATACATTTTCCACCACTCCATTATTAATTATGCCACAGAATGAAAAAGAGGATGCTCATTCCATTAAATTACTTTCTAATCCCGATGAATGCCCTCAAATAAATTAAACAAGCCGTTAGAAAATTTGCAAAAATATCCCTACCAAATACTATCAGAATTCAGAATAAATATAAAAGACAATTAATGAACCTGAAGTGCACGCCGAGACAACTGTGAAGCACGAATTCTACGAGCAATGCTTGAAACCCTCTCTCGAGCAAAAGAATCATCTAGGACAGAATCACCTCCAACTGCACGCACTGCAGCTGCCATGGCAGCCGCCTCTCTGCTGCTAGCATTAGGAATGGAGGATAGCAAAGAAGCTTCTATCTCCTTCCATTTACGTTCCTCTTTTTCAAGTAGGGCCTTCCTCCTTTCTTTCCCTCTCCCCTCCTCCTCACGCCTCTGCATGAAAACTTCCTCTTCCATCTCCTTTTCTCTTATGTAACTATAAAATTCATAAGAAAACATTTAGACAGAAACGATTGGGTCAAGCTACTATGTGTATTAATTAGATATTCAGAAAAGTACCTCTCCTGAATGATTTCAAATTGCCTACGATCTTCTGGCATCCACTTCTTTATTTTTTTAGCACTTAAATCAGAAAATCCAATGCTGTCAAGAAAAAGTCTCAAACGAACCTCATCCTGCCAGAGATAAAGGATTAACATTGTCACAGAAAATAACTAGATATAATCCACCATACACAAAACTAGAAATTCATTACCTGTGCTTGCTCTGCCTTAGAGGTCAAACCAAGTAACAAGAGTAAATAACCTCCAAACTTGTCCCACATGTACACCCACTCAGTGTCAATGGCCTCTTCTAGTGCCAGAATTCGCGCATGAGCACACATTACTCTTCTATAATCCACATCACTAGTTGGCTCGTGGCGAAATGTCCTTTGGTATCTTAGTCTACTAAAGAATGAACCAGCAACTAATTCTTCATTTCTCAAGCGGTCTCTCAATTTCATCACATCAGCTCTTGGAAGCACAAAATTTCCTGCCCTATCACGCATAATGGTAGGATCTCCAATCAAAAGTGCAGCAGAACTAGCTGACCTCTGTGGTGCTGAGTAGGTTCCAGATAATGCATTTCTGGTCTGCAATGAATATCATTAATTTCCAGTTTAATTACATTGACAATTGGGAGAATTCTTTTCAAACAATAACATTAACAGATCCAGAAAAGTATTCCATAAATTGATTTTTCAAAAATAATACAGAATATAAAACAAGTATTATAAAGAAGCATTAAAAATTTCAAAAACTGTCTTGGGACCTAACTAAACCCCACAAAACCAGGCTTGTACATTAGAGGTTTGCACTCCACTCATATGTTGTATTTTGGCGCAATCTCTAGCCACTGAGACTTGTGTTTTCTCGTTGCACTCCCTCACACCAAACGTTATTGGTCTAGGTGGGTTGATAATATGACATGTGAATCTTTTAATACCCTTTTAATGGACTATCACATTAGTAATATTGCATTTTGAGTCTAACCCAGTCCTACACAACCAGCTTGTAAGATGATTGAGTATTGAGTCTAACTCTACCCCACTTAAATATTATTTTTGGCAAATTGGCACTATCTCTGGCCAATGTGAGACATGAGTATTTCACAACAGAATGTTGGTATATAATACTGTGAAAATAAAGTAAAAAGAAGCACAGGATAAATCCCTTGTATATAATGAATACACAAGGTTATGTGCTAAGCCCATTACAAAAGGTAAATAACCCGAGGTAGACAGAGAAGAAAAAAAAAGATTTGTCACCAGTAATGTGATATGTGGCACTTGAATCTAGAACCCAAGAGCCAAGAGAATTGGAGTGAGTGAGGCCAACAAAAGATGTACTAGTGTGTGCAACAGTAGCAGTAGTACTAGAGTTGTGACGATTCTCATACCATTTGAGAAATTCATTGAAAATAGGAGGTTGTCCTATGGTATCAAATGAAGTAGGATCCAAAGTAGACAGTTGCAAAGGAGCAGTTTGCACAACTGCACCAGATCAAGGAGGACAACCATGTAAGGCATAACACACATCAATTTTGTGGCCTAGCTTGTGACAATGCCCTTTGCCAGACTTGTGAAAGCAGTTGCGATCATCACACTGAAATACCAAAGTGGAAGAGTCATCAACAGAAGCAGGTATATCGGTGGTTGGCTTACCTCGCACACATGGGTGCAAAAAGTGGAAGTAAAATTAGACACAGCTGAGGATCCCAAAATCTACGGACATGTGAATAATCATCAGAAAGTCCATGAAAAGCCAATAACATGAAGAACTTTGACCTTTGCACGAATTCTTGAGAAAGAGTGCAGGTAGGAGGCAATAACTCATTTGAGTCGAGGAGAAGAGCATGAACTTTACCCAAATATTGGGGAGATTTTGACAAACACAATAATGACGTTGAGTATCATAGGTGATCAATGATTTAGCTTGTTCCGAAACTTCTGAAGATGTCTCATAAGCACAAAATATTTTGTTTTAAAGATGAGTGAATAGTAGTCTTGAGAACAATGCATAATTGAACATCAATTTTAAACCAATGAGAAACCACATTTTCAGCAATAGTGGCCACACAATGGGTAAGATAATCAACATAACCCTAACTCTTAAGGTATAGTTTAATGTTTGATGCCCAAGTATCATAATTAGTTCCATCTAATTCTTCAATGGATGGAGAGAGAAACCCTAAAAAAAGCAAACGAACTTCAGATGACAAGGGCAAAACCAGAACAAGCATCACAAGGCTATCCCGATGCTGGTTATCAGGCATGGAGAGGCGCGTCGAAGCTTTGATTGCCGCAGCATGGTGGTCGCCTGGGGGTACGATCTGAACAGAGGTGCAACATTCCACAAACAGCGACAAGGCAGCAATGGCAACAGAAAATCCTTGACTTCTTGGTGAACCCACCAAGAAGTCAAGGATTTTACCCTAACTCTAGATACTATGTGAAAATAAAGTAAAAAAGAGGTACAGGATTAATCCCTTATAATGAACACATAGGGTTATGCATTTATAGATAAGAAACATACAAAATGTATGGGCTAAGCTGGTTACGTCTAACAAATACTATAAAATAAACACTTATGTCACATATCTATGATCAGTGTAAAAATATCTTAGAAAATTAGCAAAAGTATTTAACTTCAGAGAAGTAAACTAAATTTTAACAATTATTTTGTTTCTGTAAAGAATTAAATGTTTTAGGTACATGCACAGGCATATAAAAGTTGTTGAGTATTACTCCAAACAAGGCTAGAAGCACAAGAATAAATTAAACATATTGGCAAAATAGGGCCAGTAATCTTTTCAGTAAATTTACTCACCTTTGTAGCCGATCTAGCAATTGCTTGAATAACAGTTTCTTTACTGAGAAAATGTACAGCATCTTCCATCATCTGTACAGTATACAAAGGTTAGAACCTCCAGTAGAACAAACATAGCACACTTTCGTCCTTGTGCTACTTTCATTCTTGTGAATCCATTCACTTAAATTTGAAGTAGCTTAAAAAGTCAGGATTGATCGCAATGAGTTCACAAACCTTAAGAGTTAGGCAAGGACGAGATACAGCAAACCCAAATGAAACAACTAGTGTAATGGCTGATACAGCCGCACCAGCAAAGGGTGGATAAATCTTTAAACTTGCAACAACCCCCCAGCCTTCAGTTGCCAGGGCAATCCCATATAGCATAAGAAAGGACACACTGTACATAGCAGATAAAGGCAGTGGATACATTAAGTAATAATTAGATAACATCTACATTCAAAGAAAACATTAATAGATATTTAAAAACAATAGTAATCATGTTTAGAGTGTGGTCATAAACCTGACATTCTTTCCACAATCAGCATGAGCATCATACACATACACTGGCAAAACTCGAGGAGAATATACAACAATGGGATTAGAAAGCAGAACCTGGGGAATAGGGGAAAAAGCACAAGAAATTAACCTCTGAGCAAAATAACAATGAACTGAAGAAGCATTACAGAATTAGGGATTCAACAGATGGATATTATAAGATTGAAAATTAGAATAACTCACAGTCAGCGACCGTCCGGCAAGAAGAAAAAGAAAAGAAAAATAACCAACCGATGCTCCAACAAATGGTTTGCCTGAGAAAAGAGCACAAAAAAGACAATGTTAACAGATCAGCCAATGTCTACTAAGCTACGCATAGCAATGTCAATATAATGGACTTCTCTACCACCTTCAAACCATCCAACAAGAAATGCTGCCAAAGCCAACAGAAAAGCAAGGAAGCAAACAAAGACCATCTGTGTCCGGCTCAAATAAAAATTGTTTGATGCCCAGTGGTGAATGGCTCCAATTGCTAACACCATAAGGAGAAGAATCAAAAGAAATGCTACCCCAATCTGCAATACAAAGAGTTTCAGCAAAAGAAGTTTGACCATGGGTAAGGTGAAGTTAAAGAGACATTGAGTTCAACACTGAATTGAATTCCACTTACAGTCCATGGCTTGACAACAACTATCAAAGCTGAAATAGCACCAAGCAGAAGAAAAAGACCAATTATAACAAAGATATATACACCACGAGAAAGTTTCCAATCATCATCTTTCCTGAAAATAGGCATTTTAAAAATATCAGACAGCTGTCAAACAAAAAAAATAACAACTGTATCAATTTACCATAAAGATAAATTTACAAATACAAGAAAGTTTAGCCTACCACTTAAGTAATCCACAGCAGAGTGACAGCACTGCTGGAATGCAGACTAAAGGAAGTAAAGCGGCTAAAAAATCACCGTTTGTTGGAACTTGTTCATCCCTGGTTTTGATAACTTCTACATAAGACACCCCACAAAATGCTACAAGGATAACTGCAGCAAGAAAAAGATTATAGAAATAAATAATTACATACCACCAATAACAGAAGCAATTATCATATTTTTGCTCATTAGGTGGGGAGTATGAGAGGATTTGTAGAGACAGATAAAATACCTGCAAAAAGCCCAATAAAGATAGCAGAGGAAAGGGAGAAGCGATACGTTGCAAACCATGAAATTATTGGTAGCACGCTAGTAACAACTAAACCAATTGCAGATGCCATTGCCCAGCCAAGAAAAACATATGATGTGTAAGGGGAGCCCAAAACTTTTGGATCACCATTCAATCCCTTGTATCTTAAATCATCTAAAGGCTTCGCAGAAACTATTGCTCCCAAAGCCAGTACAGATCCAATAAATACTGACATACAGATAATAAGAACAATACCCTGTAATAAGAACAAGACAAGCTTAAACATTGAAAAGGAATTTTTTAACTTGACAGAAAAAAGAGCAACATTTGCACCACATACCACCTAGGAAACAAATGCATGAATTAAAATCTCCCAATCTAGAATATGATAAGCTAAAATATGTGCTTCTTTGCAAATTAACATCTAGCAAGTTTTGGACCAAATCATAATAAGATTGTATGACAAAAGTCACTCAAACATAGAAATTTTTATATAATTACCACAAGACAATACGTGAGCATAAAAATGTTACAACTGTGTTTCACACAAGACGGTGACAGATAGAAAGATGTAAGAAACTACAACATCCCAAATAAAATGTCAAGCATTGTTTTCAAGTCTGGTACACTGCTCTTGATTGCTTTAAGGATTTCCAAGAGATTATATAGATTCCGCTTCATTTTTTATGTTGTATGGGTCCAAAGGGACATAAGGAGTGCATCAGAATGAAACAATACTATGTTTCACTGTTTGGATTGTTCAAAATAAGATGAAATGAAGTATAATAAAAATGAACTCAAAGTAAGCTCCTATGTCAGAATTGTTTAAAACTGAATGGAACCGGATGGAATGTCCATTCCATTCCAAGTAATACCCTTTGCTTCTTCCCTTCCAATTTTAGAAGAATGAAAGGGAACCAGCAAGTTTTTTGTTCAAAATATATACAAACAATGGAATGGTAACTTCGTTCCATTCTGTACCATCTCAAGTCCAATTCCATTTCACTTCTCTCATTAGATAACCAAACAAAGGCAGCTTCTTTCAGTTCTTTGTTTCAGATTCTTAATTTAATTATTTTTTAAGATGTGTAATGTTTTATGACCACCACTACCCGTGCCCCCAGAAAATAATTAAATGACATCTTCTGGCCCTTTTAATATTACATTTTTATAAACAAAAATAGAAATAAAACAATATAACTAGAAATTCACGCTGCAGAGAAGTGCCAGTGTACTTATCATAGTGTTTAGCTCCACTAAGTTCTATTTGAAAAAATACATTATTTCTATACCATCTTTCCTCTACCAAATATCATGTATTGGTTTGCACATAATAAGATTATACCAAAAAGGAAAAAATGATTGCAGTTCAGCAACAACATTAAATGTTCTATATACTGTGACAGGCTAATTGTTCAACGCATCATTTATGATTTCACCCATCCTGAAGCATAATATTTTAAATTACAATCACATTCTAGCAAACACCATTAGCTTTTAACTATTCTATTATTATATATATATTGTATGTAGAAAGCACAAGTTAGAGATAAAACTATAGACATCCCCCCTATAGTAAATAGGATAGGCATTAGGTCCAACCTTCTTTGTTTGAGGAATTTGGTCATTTCCAGCACTTCCGGTACAATTTCCATGGGGAACCCAAAATTGGTACCCATTACAAATCCATATGGGAATGGCAACAGAAAGACATGCTACCATTAGTGGTACAGTCAAGGATATACCAAGGAGAACAGATGATTTGCTGCAAAAATTATATTAAAACACATAAGTAGGAAAACAGTTATGCTGATAGAAAAAAGCCTTTCACATAGAATAAGCAAATTAGATGATGGCCTGATTTTAATATTTTTAATTTTTGTATCATTAAATTAAATAAATGAAATCGTTAATGTCTCAATTACAATCATGACAAAGAATTTTTTTTTATTGTAAACATTTTCAATAGAAATGAGGTCAAAATTTTAAAGTATGAACAACTTACAGCAAAAGTAGGGTTCGGTGGCTTACCTTAAAAAGGAGAGCAACAATCCAACACAAGTGCTGAGTAGCCAAGCAATAAAACCATACTGAAGATAGTGAATGGGAAGAGAAAGAGAATATGTTACTAGTTATTCATTTAAACTTCAAACAAATACTTTATCAGACACCTTCATGAAATAATACGCATGCGGTAAAACAAATGTAACACTAACAGCACAAGCAACAACAGACATATAGCCAGGCCAAACATAACAATTAATGGACTTCAAAAAACAAACATGAGGTCTAAATAAAATCCCTAATTCTAGATAAAATTACAATGATTGAGTAAAGAGCACTCCCAAGGAAATCGGTAATTCTTCAATCTCCATGAAGGTATCAGTGTTATCGAAAAAAAAGCCATGGCAGCACCATACTGAATTTTTGTGACGGACTTTCCATTGGCCGCCACAACATTATGGTGGTGAATCAGGTTTCGCATGGCACCTCATGGCAGAGTGGAAGCTCAGCAGCCATGCCAGAAACGACCCGACACAAGGCACTAAAAACCCTGATTTTCTCTATTCTCGTTTCATTTAATTTTCTCTCTTCTCATTTTATTTTCCAGGCAGGATACAGTAATGTATCAGCCCAAGCGCCTTTTTTAAAAAAGGGTTGGGCCAAACAACCTGGCCTCAAACCCAAACAATTACAACAAGTTTAATCTAAGGCACCTCACCCAGCAGCCTCCTTACGTTGCTCTGCAGTGCAGCCACTGTCACACAGTCACATTCCTGCCACTGATTGCAAGTCCTCTTTTCTCATTCAATTTACTTAACTTTGACCAGAGTCTGAAGATAATTATTCGGATTGAAGAAGTCAAATAATTAGAAATTTCGGACATGTAACTTATGTTCTGTTGTTATTCTAAGTCTTGAACCTGAAATTTGTGGTGTCTTGATATGATTTTATTGTTATTTATTTGAATTTCTACACATGATATTATTATTAATTATGGTTGTCTTTCATTATTTTTGCATTATAATTATATTTCTGCATATTTTTAAATTATCTTATATGTATATATTGTCTTTTTTTTAAAACCTGTGAGGCTTCTGATATATTTTCATAAGAATTTTTGGGGTTGCAGATATTTTCCATTATCCGATATCGATAACACTGGAATGTCATCGTTATTTAACAGAAGACGGGACGCTACTGGGATCAATGGGCGATTCAATGAGCCATCAATCTTCATGAGCAGTCTGACCACAAAGCTCTGACAGGTTCAGCAAATACATGTAAATTTGTAACTTAATTCCAAGTGGAAACCAAGATGCAGGGTTGTCAAAATCCATGTCCTACTTAGGATGAAAGATGGGAAATTGTGACGAAACAAATTGCAACATCAGAGGTAAGACCTCACAAACAAAATTTAAGAATTGAAATAATTACTTAAAAGTTATATTATTAATAATTAATGTTTTTATATTTGATAGCAATTACGAAAAGCAAAAAGAGAAAAAGAATTAGAATCAAACAATCAAAAGACTTTGTATAGACCCAGCATGAGCTCAAATTATGGATTTAAAAATAAATAAATAAATAAAGCCTCAGCCCCTCATCATACCAAAGTGATTTGAGAGTAGAGTTAGAGTGGTTAAGGGTCGCATCCAAGACATGGGAGTAACTCTGAGACTAGAGGAGTCAAATTATTCAAAGAGACTGAGACCATTAAGATTTATGAGATTTCAGGTTTTCAAACACAGAATTGGATTACAAACTACCCAGCTCAGCCCATCACAGAAAGACTAATCCAGTCCAGAAAACTAGCACATTATAACCGTTCCAAAAACTCCCACTCCAAGAGAATTTACAGCCAAGAAAGTGGTATCATTACAGCACCAGTAAACGTTAGCCCTCTCTCATGTCAAGCTAATATATGTGCGGAACAAGAATATTACATCTGTCAGCACCAAAACTAAAAACACTGTAAAGCAACAGATGTACTTCCTTTATTATGAAGAACAAATTTAGACCAATTAGTCAAGTTGACATAGCAAATATTAGTTTCAGCCAATTGCCTTGTTGATCCAAATAATAGAAAATACAGTACCTTCCTCGGTTTTGATGTCATGGACATTTCTTCTGCCGTAAGGGATCGAAGGAAAGCCATGATTGAACATATGACAGGAGACAACAGGAGCACCGCCAATCCAAATTCAAACTGCAAGCAATCAATGTTCAGAAATATCAAGATGAGCATTGTAACATTGACAATTACAATTAAACAATTCCAACCCCATGATCATCCTAAAAGATAACAGACTTCTAGAAATAAAAGACTGTATCTCAGTTGCCCAAAACAAAGCAGAATATTGTGAGGGGGAGGGACTCAGGACTCACCTGCTGATGTGTTGCATTGATTATTTTGATAGTTTTTGGACGAAATATGCCAACAATGATGGTTTCAAGTACGAAAATAAAACTAAACAAAACCCATGCTCGTTCTGGAGTACCCGTAATGTGATGCAATACAAGTCTGCACAACTGAAGCCACTTTTCAAGCCCGTGTAACCTCAGTTCTTCAGATAGTGAAATTTGATTAGGTATGGTATTGTCAACACTGGCATTATCAGTATTTTCATTATGATCTCTATCTGCATCCATGCTACTTCTTTGTAACAATGCCAAGATAGTTGGATCCAATTCTAAACTCTTCTCTTTTAACATCATGGCGAAATTTGGATCCAATCCTTTATCTTGTAATAAACTACTAAGTTCTCGGTCACCTTGTCTTGCCCTTCTTTTAAGCATAGTTGCAATCCTAGGGTCATTCAATCTTTCTTGGAAAGCAAGAGCCAAATTCAAATCTAGTGTTTGTTGATTTGCAGAGTGTGATGCACTGGAGTCGTTCCCTTGACTATCAAGACCACTACTAGAACAAACCACCAAAGAATTGTTGTGTTCCAAATTTCTATCATCAGATGGCATTCCAACTTCTGGCTCATGAACAGCTGACCGACAAGAGCTGCTATGTAATGCTAAACTTGACCTTCCACTATCTATACTTTTATCACTATTGATTCCATCTGGCAAACTAGCAGCTTGAGACAGGACATTATTCCAATTGCTCCCATCAACTGCAACCATAGCTCTGCCAGCTTCAATTACATTACCAAGATTACCGGCTTCAACACTACTACTTCTTTTCATACTTGAGCCACAGCCCTCGGAAAAGCTAGATGAACTGTTGTGCTCCTTTTTACGAAAACCTTCTCTCAGCCGAACTACAGTGCTTTGTAAAGCATCTCTCCTTGCAGCCAATGGGTTTGTGGCTGACAAATGGCGAGTAACAGCCGCTCCCAGTAGTACAGTTGCCATAACAGCATAGCTAATACAGTGCCCTAAATACCTGTGACAGCAAAGTAGAGATAAGTCAACAAACCAATAATACATGCAATTGTAGAGAGGAAAAGGTCGTATTTCAAAGTAAAAAAACTAACCAATACTGTACTCCAAAACAGATAAGAAACACACGGGATGTTCCAGCAATAAACAGTGCTGCAACACGACTGTCAAGAAGTTGAAAACCATACAGGCAAGCTCCCAAATTCCAGTCTACAGTACAAGAAATGCATAGAAAAAGCAGAAAATCAAATAAACAGAGCTGAAAAGTGCACAAGAATTTTCCTGTTAACTATTAAAATATTATAATAGCAAAAATAGCTAATTAAATCACCAAGAATAATAACAGCAACTGATGTAATTGCTCCAAGCCAATTCTCCTCTTTAGCTGTTAGACCATACAGGATGGAGTATACTAGCAGAACAAATAGTGAGCCAAGGTAGAGCAGTACAAGATGGGAAGCCCTACAAAGACAAAAACAAAAACAATATTAACTTGGAAGAACAAGACCTACAATATCTTAATGGAATATTATTGAATACGGACAAGTATTTCCGAAGCAAAATTAAAGATTCATTATTCAGCCAAAACAAGACTCCATTAATGAAAAGCATTAAAAGGTGTATGAAAATAAGAGCAAAATATATGTCTGCCAATGTAATTAGAGCCTATAACTGTCTGTGTCCACTACAACAGTCAACAATGAGAACAAGAACTAGAACAAACCTCCTAGATTGCCGAGGATACAACTCATTAGGGTCTGGGGGTTCAGGTAAACATGCCACAGGACCTACTTCAATACAATCTGAATAAGCAAACTTGTATGCCCTTCGCACATACTCATCCACATCCAAGCCATTCCCTACAATGAATAATGCTATTAAGAATATTTAAATAACAAAAAACAAAAGAACAAAATAGAATCAAGCCAAAAGCAGTATAAATACATTGTGAAACCATCTATATCATAAAGGAATATACTTATTACGGTTATAATATCACTATCTACTGAAGTTGTTACACAATGAAGGGTACCAAATTAAAACTGAGTGTTGTGCAAGTAGGGAGCAAAAATACAACATTTTTTGTCACTAGATAGCAGTAATTTTTAAATTTGATCCTTGTACTTTAAGGTAACTCAATTTCAATATCACAATATTATGACAATTATTAAAATAGAAAGAATAAAAGTGTAGACCTGTTTGGATGTGTACTAGATAAACACTTTAGGACAGAAAAATAAGAAAAATTAAAATTAGTTTCTTCATAAACTAAAATTAGCTTAAGCATAAGCTAATTTGTAGAAACTCTCCTATCTAACTTTTTCTTTTTATTTTTCTCTTCTATAAGTATTCATGGAGAAGCTTCCCCAAACAGACCCCATTATTGATTATGAATTACAATAATACATTGATAGGTAAGGTCATTCTCTATTACACAAGCCTGCGTAAAGATCAGGAAATGATCACCTATCCTGTCAGTTACAATTGATTAACAGATAAGAGAATACAGTATAACAGAAAAGAGAGAGAAATATCTCTCTCAAATAAACAGTAGGGACAACATTGAAAAGGACTAGGAGCTATTGGAAACTTTCTTCACATATGCACTACATTGAAAATGATTATAGTGAACAACAATCAAAAACATATCCTATCCTTTAATAAAGTAGCAATTTATAAATGAACTAAGTAATTCAAAAGCATACCATTAAAAACCATCCTGCAGATAAATAGCATGTTGATTGCTAAAGCGATTGCAGAGACTCCAAAAAAGAAACCAGATGGAGAATAGCGGTCAGACGCTCGTGATCCAGTTGTAACATATACGGCACAAAGTTCGTACGCACAGAGTAAAGAAACAGCCAAAAGAAGCAGGATTGCAACAGCCCCTGTCAAAGAAAAATGTAAACATTGGCCATAACAACTATAACATCAATGAAAATAAATAAACCATAAGATGCCCAACATACTAAATATCTACATAAAACCAGGTAAAATATACTCTTCTTGTCTACTTTCTACATCATAGCTGTTTTTGGACATGTCATTCACTTATTAATACAACTTAGGCACTGAAAAGAACATACAAAAAAAAAAAACAAAAAAATTATGCACCTGACAACAAGTACAATTTCCAAACAATAAATGGATTTGACTGAAGACCTAATCAAAGAACATTCTCTGGTGCTCATTATACTATACGTAACAAAATACCTATTTATAAGCAATTTATTTCACTGCTGTTCAAAATGAAATAGGAGCAAAAGGCCAACTTTGGTTAGACAACAAATGCAATAGGATATCAAGCTCAGACTGCAAAAAGTTCAAATGCCCACGCTTCGGACAGAATAATAACTATTGAACATGTTGGAAATCCCATATCAACTAAAATATTATTCAACCCACTATTGGACCACCCATGAATATTTATCCCTACGCTCAGAGATCTCCAATCCTCAACATGAATATGTTGGAAATCTCAGAATGACTAGCAATATGACCAAATTATAGCATATAAATTGGTACAAACCGATTCTGTGAGGATGAGTTAAGCATATGACTACTTTCTAAGAGAGCACAATCCCACAAGAATTAACTCAGTTGAGGAAGATACATCAACCTATTTATTTGAGCTTTCAGCTGTATGACCTTTGCTGTAATCTTATTCGATTGCTATCTCCAGCTGATTCTCCAAGGTAGAAACATAAACAAAAGAGTATTGCTTGCGCAAAAAACAGAGAGAGAAGGATAATTATTGTGAAGTATGATTTACATGATTTCTATAAATTTCGACATCACCCAAAGCTCGTTTTCTCCTAATCTTTTCACAAATGACTGGGGCATAGGGCGTCAAATACCCTGGCATATCTTAACATCAAAGGATGGATCCTGTTAACTATGGATTCCAACTCATGTTTAGAGCACACAATCTATGGGTTCTATATCATTGTTTCAACGTTGGAATTTCAGTATTTTGTTACATTGCTATAAATGATTATTCTAATTGCAACTAGTCATTCATTCTCAACAAAGAATGGGAACAAAATGCCATTTTAAAAAACTTTACCTGTTTCAAAGACAATTAGGTATTCTATTCACGCTAAGAAGCAAAAATGACAGGGTAGTAGGATCTAATTCTAAACTTTACTCTTTAAAGCTTCAAAAACAAATACAATTTGAATCCAATATGTGCCGAAAACCGCCATGAATATGTTCACATATCCCTTTGACCATCTAAGGTATATTCTTCACCAATCCATGTTTGCACAAAAACCTCAACAAAGAAGTTGCAAAAAAAGCGATTGAGACAGCACAAACTCTTACAACAGTTGGTTTGACTTGTAATGAAGCAGATAGCTTAATTTTAGGTCAAAGGTCACTATCTCACTCAAGCATGTATTTGTGAAATATTTATTACAGATAGCAGCCATCCCAGTATTCATTAGGTTAAAAGAATATAAGTATCATTTATCAATTTTGGGTCAAAATTAGGGAAATCTCTGGTATTTCTAGAGAACTTGCGTTGCTCATTCTAAGGTCAAGTCAAGATTACCATTCATCAGTGAGTATTCCTTAGACAAATCATGTTGAATGCTACACCTAGACTAGACCTATTGATACTCCAAATGTTAATCTTGCTATGAGCATTGTTAGTAAGTGTTACAATATTACGCCCAATTGTGTTTTAGAAGTAAACATGCCGTATCCATGTATTATCATGTTACTCGTGAAACTTGTTCTATTTTATTTCTTCACTTTAACCCCCATAATTTCAACATCGAATGCCATCCTCTATAAACATTATTTAGTTATTATTTTTAGGCAAATTTCCAATGTAAAATGTCCGTATTTGGCATACAAAATCATCACCCTACAGCAGTTCCAGTGTTCTCATTTCACTTATTACAACATTATTCGAGTTACTATTTTTAGGCAAATTCTCAATGTAAAATGTCTTCATTTGGCATACAAAATCATCACCCTACAGCCGTTCCAGTGTTCTCATTTTATTTATCACAACTTTGTGACTACTTGCCAACACATCCAGTTTGACAAAACTCTCTCTAGACCAGGTTGCACTGAAGCCTGTAAAGCCAGTGCAATTTTTTTCATTTCTCTAATTAGAAATTGCGCACTTTTATAAATAGAAGACTCTACAAGACAGCAGTCACTGTTCATCCCTCTTCTGTTAACTTTTCATGAAACAGAAGACATAAATCACTTCCAAAGGCTATCAATTGCTCAAATAATGAAAGATCATTGACAGAAAACAATCCTCCGAAACAGTAATACCAGAAACAACTTTTACCTAAGTTACAGCATTTCGAAATTTGGGTTTCAACTTAATAGAAAATTAAGCTTAAGAACTGTAAGCAATAACAAATAGGCCATAAAATACATACTTGAGCTTTGCCACTGAGTTCTCCACCACAGCATAATTGAATAAAAAGCCAATAGAAGAGCAGTACCAGCCATTATCACAGCCAAACCAATCAGATCTCGACCCAATATAACAATCAACCAGGAGCCCCAAATTATAAGCACCAGAATTGGAGAAACAACAACAACCCATGCAGAAAGATTCAGAAAACCGCAGAGCAAATGGAGTTGAGGACCTTGCAAGATATTTGGCCATTTCCGAGCAAAGATCCAACTGGAAATAGAAACGAATAAATAACAATAGATGCAAAGAAGCCCAAAACAGTCTCAAAAATTCAGAGTACTTTCATAGCGCGACAAAAGCAGCATAAAAACAACTTGTATTTCTTCTCAAAACATATGTTATGTGATGACAAAGTACTGTAGCAAAAAATTGAACTTATTTGTTATTAAAAAGCAGTCAAGAGGCCTAGTGCAACCTTATGTGTTACATTCATGTCGATCAAAAAAAAATAAAAAATAAATGTGTTACATTCAACAATCCAGCTGCTATCACTGTGGATTCATCAAATAATATTAATTGTTATAATTATAGAACCAAGGAGAAGAATAGGCTTTACTAAAAAGTTGTGTTGAGTTGTACCTATTTGTAGTATAGGATCCTAGAGGTGCCTTTACTTGTTTTCTACTCTTTTCTCTCTTTCATTGTATCTCGGACTAGTACAAGCTCCCACAATATATTTTTTCTCTTTTTATTTTTCTCCATTATAAAAATTCATCAATAACTATCAACATAAGTTATGAATTGCTAAACAATATCAAAACTCATAAAAAGTAGTCAATTTTCTTTTCTCTTTTTTGCTTTGCTTCACTATACTAACTAATCATTGTCCTGCAGGACAATAATGAGTTCATATTTATTTCTTTCTACCCAATAATACCACAAATGTCAAGGAATTCCTTTTTAATAATACACACAGAATATACAAAACACAAAAGAATTCTGGGGCAATCAGCTAGAACATAATTTCACCCAACTTTTACGAGACATCCTTTTCTTCTTAGCTTCACAAATTTCTTCTTCAAGGTGTGTTTATATTAGAGCAGTGCAACTTTCTGTAATGAGTATAGCATTCCTATTGTATATCAGCTGCAGCCAGCTCATTAGTAACTAACTTTAGTTACAACTGTCTACAAATTCTGTTTCTAATTCATAGGAATCCCATGGTGCTATATATATAGTTGGACTCTTATCATTGTAAGTTTGAGTTCATTTTTGGCCCAAACCCTAAAACCAAGATGCCTCTGAGTGCATCATCCACCAACACCTTTCTCTGCTATGGAATCTTCTCCGGTGTTAATGGCAATTATATTTCTAACTCTATTGCCAAATAACATGAATATAAGATTCAGTCGATTTGGTGCTGGTAAGTTGAACCAACAATCAAAAGCCACATTACTTGCACCAAATCACACTTGAAGATAGCAGGCAAATCACACCTCAAGAGCCTATATCTAATGGGAGTAAAATACCAGTTGCTTCTCTCTTGGTTACAATCGCCGATTACTCAAAATATGCTTGCCAATTTTTGGGTAAGTGTTCTCAATAGCAGATGGCAACACATGGCGAAGGGAAAAACTTCTGGCATATGGCGCAAAAAGCAAGTCTCTCTTTGCAAATTGCATACAGCAATTGGCAACCGCCACACAATTCCACCATGACACCACCATTTAACAGCATTGAATCAGACGCAACAGATCATGGCAATTATGATATAAAAATTCAACCCTAATTCCACATTCACCTGAATACAAAGGCCAAACAAATTTGCGCAGAACTTCAAAGCATGATGGTTTAAGATCAACCAATTCTGAGTATCTTCTAAGAATCAACCCCTATTTCCCATTCTCACTAAAATTTGTGATACAATTGAACCAAAGGAGTAACTCAATGAATTTAAAAGCCAACAGACAAATATGAAACTATTGTTGCCTCGGTAAGCAATAGACTTGATCCAATGTCAATTTGATAAAGTGATACCCAGTCATAACGCAAGAGGCTTGTCTTCAAAAATTTCAAAAGAAAACTACAGATATGGTAAATGTGGTAAAATCTCATCATGTTCCGGAAACACCATCACAAACCAGTGTTGCACAAAACCTTGTCTCGGGTGCTAAATGCCCTGAGTTCAACAATTCCAAACCTGTCCCCAGTGGTCGCAAGAGTCACTCTGGTGGCCACAGATTTCTTGGTGGCCGTGGACACTATTCAGTACCAACTCTGTTTCACGTTTGGCCATGATGTTTCCAGTTGTCACAATGATTTAAATCGGAGTTTAGGTCAGAATCAGGCATGCAATGGGATTGCATTACTTTCCCAAGGATGAACTCTTTTAAAAGCTTCAGTTAATCGTTGAAAACTTATTATGGCTTTATGTCTAAGTATCTAACATCCCCTCACACAAGATCCATTGGGCTTGACTCTGAAGCATATAAAATTATATCCCATCTTGCCTGACGCTAAAATTAAACACTTTATTAAAAAAATGAGGGTGGAAAGGTATGAACTCCTGTCATGGATGCTCTAATATCATATTAGAGATCAAATCCCACAGGTTAAAGCAACTTGGTAATCAATGCATTTGCTTGCTTCTTTTGACAAAGTAATAGTTAATTTAAAAGGACTCCTAACCCTCCTGATTTGTACTCTATCCCTGATAAATTACAATTTTATATAGAAAAAATAAAATAATTGAGTATCCAATTCGAGTATTCCTAGGTACCATAATGATATTCAGATCCCTAAAAAGGTGAATACAAAGGCAGCATAATGTACAAGCTCGCATCGTTATGGGGTATGAGGAAGGTCTGATATACACACAACACAACCTTACTTCCGCCAAGGGGCGGATGTTTCCTTAACTATACCATGACTACCACAATGCAACGCAGCCACCTTATGGTTGTATTAAGGTTTACCCTCCTAAAAAGAAGCAAGTAGTCCGATGAAATCTGGCAGCTTGAACTAAATTAAAGAGTAATCTAAATGGAAGTCTTAGAATGTAGGTTAAGGTCTAACCCAACTATATGAAACCAACTTGTGAGGTGAGGGTGGTCTCCCACTTACATACTCTTTTCAAGATTTATCTCTAGCCGATATGGGATTTTGAATTTTCCTAATACATCCCCTCACACTCAGCATTACTGGTCTTGGTACATGCATAATAGGATGGGTGACCGACGCTACTAATGGATTTATGATAGATTCAAAGGCCATCTTAGAATATGGATTTAGGCATAATTCAACCCCACAACTCTACACATAATTCGTCTAATATTAATACAAATCACATATATGGAATGTAAAGTTATGTTTAATCTCAAATTCATGATATTTCATTAAAAATATACCATAAACCATGCTATTATACCTTCAGATTTCTAGCACGGTTACTTAAGATTCCAACAGACATACTAAAATTATAAACCTAATACATATGACTATAAGTTTCATGAGAATTTTACAGTTCCATTCAGATAGACCCTTTTTCTAAAAAGGAAACAAGGGAAATTCAATTAAGTACGTTGAAGATTATTTTAGCCCAAATAAAATATGACTATATTTTAGCCCAAAATATCTATAGATAAAAAATATTATTTTCTAAATATATCACGTTGAAGACAGTTCATCTAAACATGGAAGTCATCCCCCAAGTTATACCTCTACAGTCCACATTAGCCGTTACATTACATCATAACCAACATGCATCTTCCCGTGGATTCTGACAAAATTACTTAAAAGAGGTGCAAAGTAAAAGAAAGCAGAGCACACAGTACAAGGTAGAAACAAACTCGTAAGGCCCCAGTGATTTCCCACTAAAAAAATCTCTCAGTTCAAAATTGGCACCAAACTACCATACTTACCAGACCGTCATAAAAACCGAAAAAAAAAAAACGCGCCCTAATAATCCACACTTAATTCCCAGATTGGCAAACAAATGTAGCTAATAAGCTATCCATTTCAGTGACAGTAGTACACAGCAGTCAATGCCAGTAAATATCAAACCATCAATCACTTAAAAACAAGCACTAATTTAAGTAACAGAAAGCAACGGCGCAGGAAATCAAAAGCACTAACAGTGCAGCAAGACAATTCAGTCTTAAAGCTACAAAAAACACAAAGCAGCAAGTCAAAACAGGTAAACAGAAACAATAATCTAGATGAGATACCTATAAATTCGCCAGGGCCTCCAGTTCACAGCCCAAAGGATGAAGAATGAAGCCAACCCTAACACCGAGAAGAGGATCCCGCAAATCACGCACGCGAGGAGAAGCGCACGGTCCATGCCTCTTCCTCCTCCTTCACACTAAAACAACGCGCATGCACCTGATTACAGCCACAGAAAAAGGAAACAGCGACGATTGAGACGATTACGCAAGAGAATGCAGAAACGAAACGAACAAATCTTCCACTTACCTTACTGTTGTGAACTGAAATGGCAGCAACATAGTGGCGAATTCAGCAGAAATGAGTCATAGCTGAAGCAGCTAGGGTTTCAAAGTGAGTGTTGAGGAAGCTAGGGTTAGTACAGCGAAAATTGAAAGCAGAAATAAGGAGAAGAAACAGAAAAAGAAGGGTTTCTGATTTTGTTTTTGTTTCTCTCTCTCTCAAACTCCAATTGTACGTTGCAGAGGGTAAGATTAGTGACGATTAAAACCCTACTCTGCCCCTTCTTCTCTTTTGCTCAACCTCTGTCAACTATATCAACTCAAATATAATATAAAATATAATAAATATCAAAATAAATTAATTTAATTCTTTCTTTTTCTCGCCCTACGTATGAGAGAGAATGAAGACGAATAATGTGCGCAACAAATTAAAAGAAAAGAAAAAAAAAAACTTTAACTTATTTTATTACCTTTTGTTTTGGACCATTATTCAACGGTTTAATTTGGACCAGCTAAGACTCACTTTTCAACCCTCCTTCGCCATTAGTTAAACTTAGCATTTTTTATGATAAATTAAATTCGTTAAATAAAAAAAATAAGAGTCACATCATTTGAATAATCCATGTTCTTATTTAAAACAACATTTAAATAGAGAAAGTCAATAATATAATAGTGAGTTGTTTAAAAGTGTGGATTTTGACATTTAAATATAATTTTTCGCATTCTTTTAGCTGTGGGTTCATTTAAAACATAAGATGAAAATTAAATAGGAAAAAAAATCAAGAGCGTGGTGTGAACAGTAATTCATTCTTAATTTTTATTTACAGATGTTCCTATCCTATGTTTAATTTTTAAGAATGCTGTAATTAAACATTCGTATTAATTATGATTTGACTAATTCATATCCACAGCTTCGAAACAAATCAGTAATTTTTGTATTTTAATTTTTCTCCTTTAACTTTAATTTTCTCAATAATTATTATTTCCATGCTTTTCTTAACTATCTTTTTCCACTGTTACATCTTCTTGCAATTATTTTTTTTCCTTATCCTTATTAATTAAATGTACTTTATGATTATGAAGCTTTCATGATTTGTATTCCTTTATTTAATTTCCGTTAATGGGGATTTTTAACTCTTCGGCTTATCTTTATTTTCTTTTATTACATTCCTTCCAATAATTTTTATTTTATACGTAACAATTTGTTATTTGAATGCACCTTTGTTAAGTTCTTGTTTTTACTCCACATGGAAATTCCATAATTCACTATATTTAACTATTTTATTATTAAATTTACTTTTTATAACTTATGGACTAATATAACGTTATAATATTCTACAATTTTTTATGGATACATATTGTTTTACTAAAACACTTTACTACATCCACATATGCAAAATATGTTAACTTTCATTCCACACTATGATAATTGACATATTTTTTAAGATGTTTATTAGTTAATTTTCTTTATTGACAATAATATTTTATATTTTTCTTATAATTGAATTAAAATTGTTTTTATACAATTTATAATATTAGAAAATTTCGAGTTATGTTACGTATTTTTTTATCATGTTTAAATTAATAATATATTTGATTTTGATTTGTGTTGAACTAAATTTTCTATAAATTGTTGTTTCCAAAAATAATATAAAAATATTTTAATTTGTAAGATTGACTTAAATTTAAAAGTTCACTTCATAATACAATATCTTAATCATTTAAAACATATCAACGAGAGTCTGTTAGATTTGTCAGACCACAAGACAACTCATTACATAGTCTCTCGTTAGATTTGTCAGACAACTCATTACATAGTCTCACACACAAATTATTAAATGAGAATATGTATTAGAGATTTCATATTAATTAAAAATAAAAACATTTCAAAATAGATAAATTATTTTCATATAAATTATCCATTTTAATTTATTTCCTCCTATAACAAACATAATTTATACAATACTCTTTATTTCCTGAAACAATACTTTAATAAGTCTGAGGGTAAATTTTAAAACGTGCTCCTCCGAGTGAAAGATATTTTATGTTATATGCATAAAATTAACTTATAAAACAACTTTCTAAACTTTGCCATTTTTTTATCGTATAGTTACAAACTCGACAGCCATTATAAATTAACTATATGTTAGCACAGTTGCATGTGTTTATGTCTTTTAAGTTGTTCCAAGGTTGTCTGTTAGTTAAGATCAGTTATTCAAAATCATTTATATTCTAAGTTAGATTTTAGATATTTTCAGTTTTACTGTTTTTAAAAGTTCAAAGGTAAACACAACAGATTTTAAAAACTGGCCATTTAAAAAATATCTTAACGAAAAATCTATAACAATTAAACTCTCAAGGTGTATTTAGATAGAAAATTCTAAAGGGATAATTTTTTTTTTATAGAAAAATTGATATCGTTTATAAACAAAATAATGTTTGGGTAAGATTTTTGTGGAAGAAAATGAAAATTTAGAATTTTGTGATAATAATTATATTGCTTAAAATTATATAATTTCAAATTCCACATAAAAAAATAAAATTTTGAAATTATTCATATTTAAGCATGTCTATTTTCTTCGTATTCTCAATTTGATTTTATTGGAGTGTGATCCAATTGACTAAAATTGAGACATTATATTTTATTAACATTGATATGAGTTTTTTTATTTAAATTATTAGACTTAATTGTGTTATTATTGTAAATCATTGTGTTAAGGAAACTATTTTTTTGCTGTGCATGAATTAGATATTTCAATTGACTTGTGTTCCCTTGTTAGTTTTTATATATTTGTATTGATTGTTTTTTATTATTAACATAAATTAATAATATTTTTTATCAATAATTTGTTAGAATTATTTTTCAACCAATAATAATTAAGATTTTCTTTAAAAAAATCAAGTTAGAACATCTTTTGGACAAACATCCATGAAAAGTTGATCAACAACATAATAAAATAACTCTTGATCAATGTTATTAAACAATTATGGTCGATATTAATTTAAAACAATACTGATCAATGCAAAAAAAATATCAATAATAGATCAAACAT
>Ga0123341_1000231_pt1 | contig 29572 bp, 33 predicted proteins | sample Turbeapinknodule_FD_89959 | JGI IMG/M metagenome (GOLD analysis project Ga0123341, IMG submission 89959) | Root nodule microbial communities of legume samples collected from Mexico - Turtle bean Mexico pink nodule | ecosystem: Host-associated > Plants > Roots > Nodule | place: Mexico: Nepantla...
AAGGCGGCAAAGCGCCGCAAGAAGCACCTCAGCGTCGCAACGAGCGGCGACGAGCCTGGCGATGAGCCGAAGGCGCTTTCCGAATGCGACGTCAAATCAAACATCAAGTCCATTCCGGGCGTGGCACGTGCCCAATAGGACCCAGCTTTCGAGGGAAAAAAACGTGTCAAATATTGAATGTGAACGTGACACGGACTGCAGGCGAAAGTCTGTGCGCGCACCGTCGTCGATTTTCGTTCCGAACACAAATAGCGGGGCGCAGTTGCCTTGGTATACTATCTACCCAACAATACAGGAGTTTTCTCCAGAAATCGGCGCCCACACTTATGAGCAATGGCTGAGAAGCCAGGGAACTGATGACGCTGTCTCGCTCTATCTCCACATTCCATTCTGCCGCTCGATGTGCTGGTATTGTGGTTTTCCGACTAGCATCACTCGTCGGGATACTTTGATAACCGATTATCTAGCAATGCTGCGCGAGGAAATCCGCCTGGTCGCCGAGCAAGTGCCGCAGGCACTCTCCGTGGGTGACGTGCACTTTGGCGGCGGATCCCCGACCATTATGCCATCGGCAGACTTCCTGTCGCTAATGGAACTCCTGCGCGGCCGTTTTGCGCTTGAGCGAGGTGCAACCATTGCCATTGAGGTCGACCCGCGCACGTTCACCACCGATATGGCCGAAGCCCTAGGAAGAGCCGGTGTGAATCGCGCAAGCGTCGGTGTGCAGAGCTTCGATCCCGTCGTACAAAAAGCGATCAACCGGATTCAGAGCGAGGCGCAAGTGATGACCGCCGTCGAAAACCTCCGCCTGTATGGGGTCAGGCGTATCAATTTCGACCTGATGTTCGGTTTGCCGAACCAAACCGTCCAGTCCTGTCTAGAGAGCGCAATGTTAGCTATTGCGATGCGTCCCGACCGCCTCGCGGTTTTCGGTTATTCCCACGTTCCATCTTTTCGAAAAAATCAGCGCTTGATTGACACCGCAGCACTGCCCGATATAGCCGCGCGAGCTGAGCAGGCCTCAGCCATGGCCGATACGTTAGTTGCAGCAGGCTATCTGCAAATCGGTCTCGACCATTTTGCTTTGCCGGATGACGAGCTTGCAATAGCACAGAGAGCTGGTCGTCTGCGCCGCAATTCGCTTGGTTACTCTGCCGAAACCTGCCCAACTGTCATCGGTTTGGGCGCGTCCGCCATCGGTCGTTGCGGCGACGGTTACGTTCAAAACGATCTCACGCAAAGCTGTTATAACCGACACATAGCATCCGGCCGCTTGGCGATCTCAAGGGGCTACCGTTTAACTACCGAGGATCGCGTAAGAGCTGCAATCATCGAACAGCTCATGTGCTACTTGGAGGCGGACATATCAGCAATCTGTACGGCCCAGGGATTTGATCAGACCCATCTAGTGAGTTCAGCTAAGCAGCTAGAGATTCTGGCTGAGGACGGGATCGTTGAGTTTGACAACGGTTTAGTCCGTGTGCGGCACGAATGTCGCTCTGCCCTTCGCCATGTCGCTGCCGCGTTCGATGCTTATCTTGGCCGCCAGCCCATCTAGACTGGCAAACGGAGGGCCTTAGAGTGATCACATAATCGAGCTCGAGTTCGTCGAGATGTTAGGCAGGAGGCAAGCCCCCAATTGCTCGATTTAAATCGATCGCTGAATTCGAAGTCCATGGCATGTGTCGGTCTCGATCGCGTCACAGGTCAGCTCTCGCCACTGGCAAAGAAATCCGCCGTCAGATCGTGAAAGGTCTGGCGCAGAACGGCTTCACCGGCTCGGTTGCGCGCGCCAACTTGAAGCAGGCGACACCTTCGTTCAAAGCGCCGGACCAGACGCCCGGACAGTTCAGCTTGACGTCACCAATGCGGCTTCGATTGCGCAAGCGGCGGAGACGCGCATCAAAAAACCTGCGGCAGGCTCGATGTCCACGGTGGCGATCGAGCGCGGTTAAATGCCTAGAACATGGCCTAAACACGCTTGTCGTCGATCTCGGCGAAATGGGACCGTGCTTGGACCCAGTTATTTGTCCTAGCCGTACACAGGTGATGCTGCCGCTGGCTCCGCGAAGCACCGGCGGCAAGACCCATCAACATGCCCAGGGCGACAGGTTGCCTGACGCTGAACAATGATCCTTCGACGTGGCCTAGGAGAACGCTTTCAATGCCGTCACTTGCAATAAACGGGGCTCAACGTGTTGCACTGCGACAGGTCACCGTTCAAACCGCTCCAGCATTGTTCTCAACTGCGCGTTTTGCAGCCTTAGCTTTCTGGCTAGCTGCCCCCTGAGCACCCTGATGTCTTCGTCGAGGCTCATCTGGTCCGCAGTGTGAATTGCCGGGGCCGCGTTTGCAATCGCGGCTGATGCCTTCTTACGCGGGGCGACCTCGAGAGTTCGCACGAGCTTTGTAGCATCATGCCCAGCGACGATGTCGGTACCAAGCTCGCCGAATGGAGGTGGATCAGCCGCCTCAACGATTTTGGCGTCTTGGCCGTCGACCTGATCGTGGCTGCGACGAGAGATGGCCTCCTCAGTCTCGTTCATGCCGATACCGATTCCGACTTCTTTGGAAACAACAAACTCGGTGGAAATTGCAGGAGAATGGCCGTGACGGGGAAGCCCCTCGCTTGCCGGTCGAACGGCGCTAATCAGGCTCTTCTCGGCAGGCGTTTCGGTCGGACCGGCAATAGCCAACGGGTCCGGCGTAACTTTTTGGTCCGAGCCGTTTTCTCGCTTTTGTTCGCGGCCCGGTGAGATCAGTCGGGCAAGAAGTTTCCAGGGAGACGCCATCTATCTGACCTCGCGTTTTATCCCGCAAGCAGGCAGTGAGTTTTAGGTCCGGCAACAGCATTTACCGTTGCCGAATTGTTTGTCTCGATAAGAGTGTAGATACGGCCGGCTAATTGACCGGCTGCTTATATCAATCGAGCTTGAGCCGTTTGCGCAGATCTTCATTTTCAGCGCGAAGTTTTTCAGCAAGAAGCTTGCGCAGTCGCTGATTTTCTTCTTCCAACTGCAAAAGGTCTGCCATCTCATCGATCGCCGTCATCGGGGCGGCCGGCGCTGTCTGCTCAGCTTTTGGAGCGCGGCGCATAGGTGCACGTTTGGCGCTCGCCGTGGCTTCGTTCGCCTTTGTCTTGCGCCCTCTCCTCTTTACACCACCGGCCCCGGCCAGAGCAGCTGCTGGCTCTGCCGTAGCGTCAGCGGACGCGGTCTCGAGTGCCGCGGCTTTTTTGGCGCGCGGTTTGCGCTGTTTCTTCGGCGCATTAGGCGTTTCGACAACGGTCTGTCCATCGACATTGGTTGTCGTATTAGTCTCGTCGGCCATGCTCATCTCCTGTGTATCTGATGCAGTTGTCGACGGGCCGAGAGGCGCTGTCAACAACTGCTCGGCCTGATCTTGTTCCGGCAAAGACATTTCGCTGTCGGGTTTGCCACTCTGAGAGCTACCTGACAGAGCAGGCAATGCCTCTTCCTCTAGATCGCGCGCGACTGACTTTAGATCCACATTGCCCCAGATCGAGTTCGATCTGGTATCGAGTTTTCGCCTGCCGTTCTTGTACTCGACGGCAAAACTGCGTTGCACTTTTTTCAATATAAGAGGCCTTGGAGAATCCACGGGGTGGCTGATGTTATGCTGGAACGGCACGAATAGCGCCTACCGGACTTCCAGTCCATACCCACGGACTAGCCTGCGGCCAATTTTTTAGCCCCGCGTTATTTTTTTGAAGTTACCGCGCCTCTGCCGATTTATCGTCGCCCCCGGGGAAGCGCTCGCGCATCCGCCACCGCATCAAGGCAAGTATCGCCGCAGAGGCCTCGGAAGTACTTTCCGACGATGAAATCGTCGCTTGGCTGAAGGAAACCGGCATCAGCATTGCGCGCCGCACTGTCACAAAGCATAGGGAGGCAATGGACAGCCAGACCTGGCTCGGGGAAATCTGCACAGCTAGGATAAGTGGAATTTCTGCCTGACTTCGGCTTAGATGCCGGGAACAGGAGAGACCATGACGAGACGACCGCGCCGGAACCACAGCCCGGCTTTCAAGGCAAAGGTGGCGCTTGCCGCCATCAGGGGCGAGCAGACGCTGGTGGAATTGTCCCAGCAGTTTGACGTGCACGCCAACCAGATCAAACAGTGGAAAGACCAGCTCCTTGAGGGGCGACAGGCGTTTTCGGCGATGAAGCAAAGGCGGAACCGGCGGGTCCAACCGTCGATGTCAAAACACTGCACGCCAAGATCGGCGAGCTGACACTGGAGAACGATTTTTTAGCCGGTGCGCTCGGCAAGGCGGGATTGCTGGGCGGAAAGAAATGATCGACCGCGAGCATAAGCTATCCGTCGTGCGCCAGGCGAAGCTTCTCGGCTTCAGCCGTGGCAGTGTCTGCCCTCCTCCGTGCAACACCGCCGCGATGTAACGTACGGCTTCAATGTCGATCGAAGGAGTGCCCATGCGGGGCCGGTCAGACTTCCTCTGGTCCGAAGCAACTCTTGAACTCGTCGCACTCCATGCAATTCGAGGCGGTACAGTGGGAAAGCCTCATCCGGCGACATCTGGGCGAAAGCGATTTGTTGGGAGGGAAATCGGACTGGGGTCAGCGGCGAAGACCGCCTCTATATTGCAAACGGCAGCGTCAGGCCGGCCGCAAACCTCTTAGTCGCAAATTCCGACTATATCGAAGTCCTGACCGATATCGATACTCAGAGCCCGATCCCTGAAGTGGTGAAGGAGCGGCGCACCAACCCAAACTTCTCCTTCGGCTCGCGCTTCAACGACCAGATGCTGCGCACTTACGCTCGGGAAAATGATGAAGCGCTTGGCCTACGTTTCGCGGCACTCGCTGCGGCAGTGCTCACCAAGACCGAACGCCGTTTCCTTGCAGCAGGCGCGGCTATCACGCTCATCGACGTGCCGAGAGAACACGCGGCTTGGCTTTGTCGGCTGAACAAGGTTAGCGAAGGAGTGTTGCTTATACGACTAGACACGAGGAGTTCGTCGGTCGAATGTCGCAGGGATCTGCGTTGAACACGGCCGCCATTGAGAGAAGGATGGGGGCGCCGCCCGCTTCACTGCTGAGTCACGCCATCTTTTTTATGGATGCATTCCATCCAAACAATCGATTTTACTGATCGAAACGGTTGCCATTAGAAGACGCTGAAGAAGCGCTTTGTAAAGCGATAATTCGGAGTTCTTAAAATGGGTCCTCGGGTGCCGTGCAGACTGTGCTGGGAAAACGGCCTGGGGCAGTCCGTCTGCTGCCTGGTCTCGATCGTTATCTTGCACTCGACGTGATCGGCAGAATCTTGGTCGTTGCTTCTCGACGTTTCAGCGGGCTCTCAAGGGACGCACTTTTGCCCCGGTCGATGCCGCCTCCTATTCGTCGAGTTTCACCGCGCGCGCTGGTCATCTTTCTACTGTTTCCCTTAAAGGAACACGCGTTTTGCACATTGAGCGCAGATTGGTTCTCACACCGTGGCCGCCGTTCAACGTGATTATCAATGGCGGTCCCACCGCCAGGGAGCTGAGTTCGGTACTGGCGCATATGCGGGTGATGGAGACCGGCGGCGGAACTCTGTTTGCTATGCCTCGGAGCCAACGCAGGCGCACTAGCCGTTGCAAGGACACGGTCTACGACCTTTGCAGCGACGACCAAACGTCGTTGATTTTCCCTTGTGGCTGTGGGGCGGAAAGATGAAGGACTGGGTAATGTGGATACGTAACGCGGCGTTACTGCCGCAAATGCTTCGGTCTGGGTTTCTGATAGCGCCGATTGTCCGCAATCTCACCGATCCGGTCACGATCTGATTTCGGCTTCGGCCCGTGAGCATCTAGCTGCAATGTCAAGCACCACCCTATGAAACTACGAAAGCCGGTGGCCAGGCCAGAGCGACCTACCTTTCGAAACGAACTGGAGAGCAACATGCTGTGTCTAGGGCTCAGTGGAAATAACAACGCCTGAGACCGATAATGCGCCGCCTAATCGCACGGCGAAGCATCAACAACTACGTCGAAAGGAAGTGCCAAATGGACATAGCTCCATATGTCAGCGATATCCTGCCCGACCTCGTTCAGCAGGGGCACGTCGAAAACTTAAGGAGACTCTGATGGATCCGGTGTGTGACTTAAACGTACATCGACAGATCGTTTCGCTTCTGGATAAGCCTGACCCTGTAATCTTTGACATCGGGTGCAATGACGGAAGCGATGCTCAACGCTTTCTGCGCCTTCTTCCGGGCGCCCAGCTCTAGTGCTTTGAGCCAGACCCCAGAGCCGTTGCACCCTTTACCATCGGGATCGGATGAGGCTATCCGAAGTTGCGATCAGCGACCGAAACGGAATGATCGAGTTTCACCCCAGCAATGGAAATGGCAGCGCTAAGGAATGGGATCTCTCGGGCTCGATACGCCGTCCCAAGAACCACCTTTCTGAGTATGCGTTGGTTCGGTTTGACCGTCCGATTTCCGTTGAGACGAGAAGGCTGGATGACTGGTGCGGCGAAGCTGGCCCAGAGAACATCGATGTCATCTGGATGGATGTGCAAGGAGCCGAGGCCGACGTTATTGCCGGGGGCAATCAGATCCTGAGCAGAACGCGCTACATATATACTGAGTATAGTGATCAGGAGCTCTATGAAGGCCAGCTCCCCTGCGCGCCATTCTTGAGCTCTTACCTTCCTTCCAGATGGTAGTTGAGTATCCCCGAGGAGTGGAGGGTGGCGTGTTGCTCAGAAACACGAGCCTATAGCCGTTTCGATCTCCTTTTTTGCAATTCATTTCCGCCGCCGGTTAGCAAAGTGAACCAATCCTCCTTCGACCTTTGCCGCTGGGCTACATCGTAGAGTCCGATGAGGCGAAATCCAACCGAGTCCTCTGGGATGATAGCGGGCTATCATCACAGTATCACTGGACCGTGTATGACACCGGCAGATCTTTAGGAGATCGATGAGGCATTCCTCGGTGTCACTCCGGTGCATGCGGCGCCCTTTGCCATCCGGGATGAAGGGGGATTGCGGCAACGACATGCGCAAGACCACCGAGGATAGAAGTCGCGATTGGGTGAAAAAGCACCGCCGAAAACAGTGGGTTTGGCGGACACTTGATGGTTCGGGCTGGCAAGACGTCGTCTACATGCATCAAATGGATGACTCGCATTTAAACAATAGATTTCACCAATTTTCGCGGATGCTCCATAGACGGCCATCTCCACTCCACCGGGTATGATCCGTTGAAAGGCTCTCGACCAATCCAACAACACCCGTAGCCCCGAAGTACCGGCGGCGGGAATGGCATCAATCCTACTTGGTGTCGCCTGGCCTTAGCCAACGAAAGGAAACGTCCCATGAAGGTTATTGGCTACTACCACGTCATCGTCGCCGCGTTGCTCGCATTGACATTGCAGGCCGGGCCGTCGTTTGCAGCAGATGATCGTGACCAAGATTCCGGCCCGGCGATAAGTGACCTCCGCGCAAACCAGACCGGTGCCGACAAAACCCATTCAGCAGAGCACACTCAAGACTGCAATTGCCAAGATGCACCTGCCGAAGAAGGTGAATGCTACGAGTGCGTCTTACCCCCCGAAGTACATATTCAAGACGCCGAAGTCATCGACGTCGCAGACCGCAACCTATATCCGCGGAAATCACTGCTACTCGCCAGAATGATCAGGCGCCACTGAATCTTGTCGGTTGAAGATAGCAGTAAGACCATTGAAGCCACGGCGGCTGGAATGTCGATACTTTCCCAATTTTAGGCGACCCTTTGCTTGCTGATCTCTCTCGGCGCCGCACCGCGAGACCGAGCCTTTTCACCTTTTCTCTCCCCACCTCGCTACGGATGAAGACATGCGGTTCAAGGGCCTTGATCTGAATCTCCTCGTCGCACTCGACGCCCTGATGACCGAGCGTAATCTCACGGCGGCGGCGCGCAGCATCAACCTGAGCCAGCCGGCCATGAGCGCGGCCGTCGGCAGGTTACGCACCTATTTCAATGACGACCTTTTTACCATGGTCGGTCGCGAACTCGTTCCAACCCCGCGTGCGGAGCGGCTCGCGCCTTCGGTCCGCGAGGCTCTGCTTCACATCCAGGTCTCGATCATATCCTGGGATCCGTTTAGCCCGGCTCAATCGGATCGCTGCTTCAGAGTCATCCTTTCCGATTACGCCGCACTCGTTTTTTTTGAGAAGGTCGTGAGGCGTGTCGCCCGAGAAGCGCCCGCCGTCTGCTTCGAGTTGCTGCCTATCGCCGATAACTACGATGATTACCTGCGGCGCGGCGACGCCGATTTTCTCATCTTTCCGGAATTGCTGATGTCGCGCGCACATCCTAAGGTGACGCTATTCGAAGAGACCCTCGTGTGCGTGGGCTGCCGCTCGAACAAACTACTCTCGGAGCAACTTACACTCGAGAGGTATATGTCGATGGGACACGTTGTGGTGAAGTTTGGGAACGCCCGGACGGCTTCCATCGAGGAATGGTGTTTGCTTGAGCACGGGCTTAAGAGACATGTCGAAGTAGTCGTGCAGGGCTTCAGCATGATTCCGTTCATGCTTTCAGGGACCGAGCGCATAGCGACAATGCCCTTACGCCTGGTCAAGCAGCTCGAAAAGACAATACCCCTGCGGATCGCTGACCTTCCGCTACCGTTGCCCGCGTTCACACAGGCCCTCCAATGGCCCGCCCTTCACAATAGTGATCAGGCAAGCCTCTGGATGCGGGACGTGCTATGTCAGGAAGCATCCCGCATGCCCTCGCCGAATGAGGTAATGAGACGTCTCAGGATTTCCTAGCATTCTTTCGTGGTTTTGTCGTTCGGCGTGATTCATGGCGTCGGAATGAGGAGCCTCTTTGAGACGCCGCCGCTACAGTCTCAAGGATGATCGATCGTGTCGCCGCTGGCCCAACAGCCGCGCTGACTGACGACCAAGCATGGAGGAACTAGACAGATGCTCTACTACCCCCGCCGTTCAACCGACCAATGAAACAACCTCCTCGACAGTTTTGTCGACGACGCAAGTCGAAGGTTCACGCAGTTCCAATCGACATTAGCAAGGAGCGGCAAACCAACCCCTAATATGGGACGGGTTCACCACATCCGAGCCGTGGCGCCAGATTGCCCTCCGGTGATACCTCGACGTCTTTATTTTTGCTGCAGAACATTCTCGCTGCCCTTTTCCACCTGATCGATCACGAGCAGCTTTACCGGCTCGGTGCCGTTGTTCGCCCCTTTATGCCATATCCCCCGGGACTCGACGATAAAATCCCCTGCCGTGAAAATGCTTTCTTTCCCAGATTCTGTATTGATGACCGTGATCTCCCCGGAAAGCACATAGCCATAGCGCTGATCGCGATGCTGATGAATTGGCAACGTCGCACCGGGCGCAATCTCATAAATCGAAGCGATGACCTCGACGTCCTTCCGTGGAACGATGATGGGCTGACCGGCAATCGTACGATCGGTCCTTAAGATAAGCGTAGCCGCGACCGCTTTGTTTTCGAGCGCGTTCGCGGGACACGCCAGAGCAAAGAGCGCCGTGGCGATTGAGATGATCTTCATTTGCTTTTCTCCTGATGCACGCCGGATCTTCCTGAAGCTGCTACCGAGTTCGGCCAGTTGCAGAGCGACCTGCATCGTCTCACCGGCGCCGACACAGGTTCATTTGTTCCCAGACTATGATGGTTATCTTCAGAGCTCTGCGGTCTTTTCAAGACACTGCATCGCAGTACCCCTCCTGGCGTGGTGGCGAGTAGCGTCAAGACATCAGGCGCCGACGCAACAGCGCTGCCGACAGGAAGAACGGCAAAATCGCGTAGATGCAAAGCGCGCCTATATGCAGGCCCATGCTGCCCGCGGGGCGCCCAAGCATTGCCGGGCGTATGAGGTCGATCGCATGCGCTAGAGGCAAGAACTGCGCTACCTGCTGAAAGGTCTGGGGCAGTTGCGTGATTGGAAACACCGCGCCGCACAAGAACAGCATTGGTGTGAGGACGAGCGTCTGGTAAAAAATGAAATACTCGTAACTGGGCGCAAGCGCCGTGACTACCATCGCCAGGCTCGCGAATGCAAATCCAGTGAGCATGATAACTGGCAACACATAGAGGACTGACGGCCACGTCGCATAGCCTAGCACGGTAGCGACAATTATGATTCCCGTACCGGCAAGAAATGCCTTGCTCGCTGCCCATGCCAACTCACCCAGGATGATGTCCCCTAGTGTCATTTGTGTGTAGAGCATGGCTTCCCAGGTGCGTTGGGCGTGCATTCGCGTAAAAGCCGCGTAAATCGTCTCGAACGTCGCAGACGTCATCGCGCTTGTCGCCACCATGCCGCCGGCCAAGAACGCAACGTAGGTTGTGCCGTCAACGCGACCCACAATAATTCCGAGGCCAAGGCCGAGGCCAAACAGGTAGATCATAGGATCGGCCAGACTTCCAACAATTGACGCAAGTGCTACTTTCTTCCATGCCAGATAGTTGCGTCGCCATATCGCAATCCAGTTAAAAGCGTTGGCGGGCAGAGCCGCGGCACAACCTTCACCCATCGTTCACTTCTCCATCTCGCGCCCGGTCAACCGCAAAAACACATCCTCAAGATTCGGCGGACGCTGCAGAATACGCAAGCCCGCGCGCTCCCGTAACCGCACACGCACCTGCTCCGGGTCGGACACATAGCAAAATAGGGTCTCGCCGCTAACTTCGATGCGACCGGCATATGGCCCGACCAGCGATTCCAGTTCATGCGGATCGCCGCCGTAGATCTCAATGACTTCGCACCCGATCAGTTCATCGATCAGGTCATGCGGACGCCCTTCGGCAATGCTGCGACCTCTTTCGAGTACGCAGAGTCGATCGCATAACCGTTCAGCCTCTTCCATGAAATGGGTGGTCAAGATGATCGTTTTGCCGCGCGTAAGCAGGGAACGCAGGCGCTCCCAGATCAGGTGGCGCGCGTGTGGGTCGAGACCGGTGGTCGGCTCGTCCATGACAAGTAGCTGCGGGTCATTGATCAACGCACGCGCTAGCGTCAGGCGCCGCTTCATGCCGCCTGAAAGTTCAGACACACGCGCATTCACCTTGCTCTCTAGGCGTGCAAACTCAAGGAGCGACGGCATGACCGCTTCAACTCTGCGTGTATTCATGCCGAAGTAGCGGCCGTAGACCAGCAGATTCTCGCGCACAGTGAATTCGGGCTCAAGGTTGTCGAATTGCGGCACCACGCCGATACCCTTGCGCGCCAAACGAGCCTGGGCAGGTACCGGCACGCCGAGCACAGTAATCTTCCCCGCATCAGGGGATGTCATGCCAAGGATCATACGTGCGATCGTGCTCTTGCCCGCGCCGTTCGGTCCAAGCAGCCCGAAGCATTCCCCCGGGGAAACACGGAACGATAGCGCGTTGACCACGGCCTTGTCGCCATATGTCTTGCTTACGTCGGAAAAATCTATTGCGGGCATGAACATGCCCTCATCTGACCGTCGGGCGCCGTTGACTGGCATTTCTTCCGTTGGCTGGGTTCCTCCTGGTCTATCGCACCGTATGTGTTCATTGCGTCCTCATTAAAGGGCTGCAGCAGCATCCGGGAAAACGCCTCGTCCGTGGTAATTAGCAATCGTGTTGCAGAGCAGCCGAATGTCCCTGAGCTTTTTATATTCGAAGAGTACCTCGGCAACTTCGTGGAGAGAGTGCCTGGAATGGTCTGCAATCGTGCAGATTCATCGAGATTGACAACAGCCGGAATTCTCTCCTGGCGTCCCATCCGCGTCTGATGCTTAAACAACATATCGCAATCCGGTGTTCGAGGGCTGACTATATAAGGCGCGCGGTCCCCCAGGCAGATCGGAGCCACGGGCTGCGGAGGCCGTGCGGCACGTATCACGAGGATAGGTCTTGTAAGGAAATGCCCTGTCATTGGAACGAGACCGGAGCCCTCGACGGATTCGAGAGAACTTTCAGCATTGCACCCCAGCCATCGATGATGATTTGATCAATAACGCGTGGATCCGGACCGTGTTGCGCCAAAGCGGCGCCAATCGCGTCGAAATTGTCGACAGTTTCATATCGCGGGTTGTTGCCCCGCTTCTCCTGCTCGACGCAGAAGGCGAGCCACCCACCCTCGACAAGCGCGTCCGCTCCGACACGGGTCAATTTAATACCACAGACGCGCATAGTGTCTCCATGTCTGAACGTCGAGGGTTGGGGCCGTTAGGAGGCCGGATTTCGGAAACAGGCGAGTAAGCAATCTTCGTTGACCGACTCACCCCGACACTCAAGCCGCTCTACCTCGAGCAAAGTTTCGTTCAGCATGCCGAGGACCGTCTCAGCACCAGCAACGTGGCCCCAGCGACGACAATTGGCGTCGCGCGCCGATCCGAAAACCAGATATCCATCTGGCGCAAGCATCCGCACTAAATTCTGAACAGCCCCTCTCATCTCGGCTATTCCTCCAATGTAGTAGAGCACTTCCGCCACAACGATCAAATCAAACCTCTCGTCAGGTGAAAACTGTTGAACATCAGAGACTATCCAGCTGATGTGCGGAGAATCCCTCATGCGTCGACGCGATCTTTCTATAGCGTGAGGCACAACATCGATCACGGTGAGCCGTTTGCAGTGGGGGGCTAGCTGCACCGTAAATGCGCCGGCAGCGCATCCCACTTCGAGCGCATTTGAGATGGATCCCTGGGCAAGCGCCAAGCGGAGCATTTGCGTGTGACGCTCACGCTCGAATGGATTGGCGTCGAGTCCCCATGGATCGGGTGCAGCCAGTTCCCGATCCAGCAATTGATAATTGTCGCTTTGTGTCAACTCGTTCACCTCGGTAAATAGATCTTACTCGTCGCTGCACATGCAGTCAGACGTCGTTCGCGCGGCAGGATCGCGGGCGGGGTTGAGCCTTCGAGGCGCTGTCGCATGTCCAGAACATTCTGTAGTGCGCGCATCAGTCGCCGGATGTTGATTCGAGTTACCAGCCGAGCTGCGCGACAGCCAGTCGCTATTGCTCAGCGTGCACAGCGCGTAGGCTTTCAAGGGAAGTAGCAGAAAAATATTGATGAATGCATGCAGAGAGAACCCGAGGAACCGTAGTTGGCGGGCCCGAAGCGCGACAACGCTGCAGTGGATCATCGTCATGGCCACAATCATCAGGGCTGCCAACCAAGGCACGGTGCCCGTCAATGCAAGCTGTGCGAGCCCCGTCAGCACTGATAGTGCCAGAAGCAGCGGTCCGAGGTTCTGTCCGACAACGTCGAGCGTAAGGAAGCGATTGAGGTTGGGCAGCAGGCGCAGCCCAAGCAACGTGTCCCGGTACGTGCTCCGCGCCCAGCGTAGTTGTTGGCGCAGATACGGTCCTAGCTTGTTCGGAACGACTGTCGCTGCGATGGCGCTCGGCACGTACTCCGTTCGAAAGCCTGCCTTCAGCATGAGAATGGTGAGATGCCGATCCTCACCGAAATCGCTTGGCTTTCCCCGAAAATACTGTGATTCGTACTGGTCAAGCAGCGAAGCGAGCGCAGAGCGACGGTAGATAGCACATGGACCGCAGCAGCACATAACGGCTCCGAAGCGAGCTTGTGCCGCACGCTCCTCGTTGCAAGCCAGCCAGTACTCCATATCGATCAAACGGGTCAGCCAACTATCGTTTCGGTTGCGGGCCGTCAACTGTCCCATGGCCGCGCCGACAGCCGGATCTTGCATTTTAGGCACGAGCTTCCTGATGACGTCAGATGCAAGGATCGTGTCGGAGTCGACGTTTAACACCATATCTCCAGCAGAGCGGCGTATCGCGGCGATCTGTGCCTTCCGTTTACCGACATTCTGGGGAAGCAGGAGAATATTGAATCTGGGGTCTCGTGCGAAGGCCTCGTGCACAGGTCGCAAAGCCTCGCGATTTTCGGAACCGTCATCAACTAGGTAAACCTGCAGCCTTCCCCCGTATTCCTGACCCGCAATAGAAGCCAGGCACTCCGAAAGCGTGCGGGGATCCTCGTTGAAGCTTGGCACGATGACATCTACGCTCGGCAGCTCGTCAAAGCCGTCCAAGCCCTGGGACGCCAATGAAACATCGGTCGGCAGAGAATAAACGGCCTGCATGCTTTTATAAGCAGTCGATAGAAGTGTATAAAGCGAGACGGCGACAGTGCTGGTTGTGTCAAGCATATCCATCGGATCTTCAGAACTCCCGAGTAAGCGAGCGGAATACAAAGCCGCGATCATGTAAAGCTGGAATTATTCTAGATAACGCCATAATAGTCTGGTGGCGCAGACTGCGGTCAGTTCCTTGCTGCATTTCACTGGAGGGACAACCGTCGTGCAAGAGCACGATCGACCCCGGTCGGACAGACTGCAGCACAGCATTGACAATGGCGTCGGCCCCGGGAAGAGACCAGTCTCGTGGATCTACCGACCAGTGCACGGCAGTGAGTTCCGCATTTGCCGAAGCCTTGAGCACTTCTTCGGTCCAGATGCCGTAAGGAGCCCGGATGTGCCGCACCACCGCCTGAGGCGCCGCCATTTTTATGGCTCTGTTTGTCTCGAGTATCTGACGTTGCACCTCGTCGGGTTCGCAGTCAGACAGGTCTGGATGCGTCATTGTGTGGTTGGCGACTTCATGCCCCTCTGCAATCATTCGCTGGATCAATTTCGACTGATGGGCCAGGAACTCGCCGATGACGAAGAATGTTGCCGGCACCCGGTGTTCAGCCAGAATATCGAGAATCTCCGGTGTACAAAATGGATGCGGACCGTCGTCGAACGTCAAATAAACGCTGTGACGACCAGTGCCGTCATCGCGCTTACCGTGCACTTCGCACGAGCAATCGAGGTGCGTCATTGCTCTCGTCCTTTCCGGTAAATTATCCTGGTGTGCCATTCGGAGACCGGCCGCCCAAAGGGTAGGATGATGACGCCGCGCGTGGACGCGGGTCGAAACGCGCGCGGGGCAGCGTGTAGCGTACGCCGTTTCCCAAAATAGCGGTCACCACACCGCCTCGTCTGAATCTGTCAATACCGCGGCTCGTTGCGGACTGTACCGAGTGCGAATGTAAATTCGAGCGATAGATGATCCCTCGACATGCTCGGAGTTGCGATTCCTTTTCCGCAACGGTTCCCAACGCACGTTAAAGCGCATGCAAAGGCCTCATAATTTTTGCCGATTTTGCCAAAGCGTCCGATCTTGCGATCAAAGTGACGATTGGTGGTGAATCCCCGAGCTGTCGACGATCGCAAGGTGATGCAATGGGCTGATCGAACGCTTATGCAAGCATCGCATTCCAAAGCCACACATTTGACCCCTCTACACCACTGGCGCGCCATCGACGACTTGATTTCCGTCAAGATGCCCGTCTAATGGATCATGCCATTCAATTCGTAAAATCGATTGTTTGGATGATACCCATCCACGCGATAGATAAAATTCTAGCTCCACGGGTTCCTGCTAACGGACCGAGCCTGTTGTCGTGGCTGGCGCGGGACTTGCGTCGTCGCTCCCTTGAAGAACTTATCTGGCTCGGCATTGGCGGCTTTCTAACCTACTCTGGGTAAAGCTCTGGAGCAGATTGAAACCTTCCGGAAGCCTGAAAGCGCTGGATAGAATTGCTCGGCTATGGCTGTCACGTACCGCAACATACGTTATCGCCCATTTGCACGGAAGCTCCGGCCTCTCGCTCCGACCCAAGTGCGATGCCGATGGGTCGGATCGGGTGCGAGATAAAAGACTGAACGATGACGGAGGGATATGCGGCGGCTTCAACGCCCGGACTGAAAAGGCGTATGGCGCCGCAACTTCCAGTCCGGCAGAAAATCGTAAATCTGTGAGACGAAGGGTCATGCATAAAAATTGGCGAGAATCACGATCGCTGATGCAGGTCCGAATTGATATGCAGAATTTCAGCAGATTTTAAGCCGATGCGCTTTTCCAGAACGAGGCAAAGAACATGCTCGCTGACGACCTGAAGAGGGATCGGTATGTTGTTTCTTGACGGCGGACTGGTTTCGGTGATTGTCTGTGGTCGCTGGCGGCAGCTTGGCGCTATGCACAGCGAACGGGGCGGACGCTGGCCATCGATTGGCGTGGCTCCTGCTATCTCAATCAGCCCTTCACGAACGCTTTTACGGTGTTCTTCGAGCCGATTCAAGATATTGCTGGCGTACGGGTTATTTGAACGTGACGAACTGACCGAGCTTCTTCAAGCCCAACACGATACTGATGCCGACAGGGTAGTTTGTGATGCCTGTTTAACGTGGCGGTGCGACCAAGCTAATGGCGAAGATTTAATGGACCATACGCCCTACTGGGCCGATCCGGAGTTCGCCTTACGCCAAGTGTGCACTGCCGTTGAGAAGGCCAAAGCGCTACCGCATCGATGCCCTGGTTTTCTTGTGTACGGACAGCGCGCAGGTACGGGACCATTTACTGGTGTGTTTCCCGATCTAATCACTATCCCGAATGCTTCCAGGCGGCCCAGGCCGGGCTATTACACTGTGCATCGCTGGGAGCGGACGGCGGTATCTCTGCTCTTACAGAGCTGTACCTTCTCGCCCGATGCGATACGGTAATTCGCTTTCCGCCGACCAGCGCCTTCACGCGCTATGCCCGTCTCTTCGTGCCACGCGTTATAGAGTTCGACTTGAAAGATCCGACTCGCTTGATCTTGACTGACGAGTCGTCCGAGCATGAGCTGGCTTTATGAACCGGCACTCCGCTGAACAAATTCTCGGCGCCCGCGCAGGATTGACGAGAGGTCTTCACTGGATCGCAATGTGGGCGCAGCACGCGACGAGACAAGGCGGGGGCGCATCCTCTCCTAGCGTCTCGCGCGTCCAAAGGCTTGCCGGATCATTGTTGTGAAGGGTAGCTATTGGGCGCCTTCGGTGAATGGAAACGGCACCGCGCGCTCGACCTGCATCATTGGCATAGCAAGCTCGCACGTCGGCGATTCCGATCGGACGAGGACATTCGCGCGCCGCAGCCTCGTCGGCGCCTTTGCCGCCGCCCTGCCTGATGCGAGGGCCTTCGTCGGGCTTGGTCGACAGATCGCCATCAAGCTGATGTTCGTGCTCTATGCTGTCGTGGGCGTGGCCGGTGCCGTTCTTTATTCCCGCATCCCGACACGTCTGGCAAACCGCGCGAAGAAGCCGCCGCCGCGCTAGGTCTTAGCGCGCATCGTCCTTGCAACTCGCAGCTCAACTCACGACGCATTCGCAGGGTGATCGGCTGCGAAAGACAGAAGATGCACTGTTGTAGTCTCCGGTTCCCGCCGCTGCTTGCATGACGGCTTGCGCCAGTCGTTGACAAAACTCAATTGGCCAGCCACCATTCCCATTGCCCGGCCATTTGTAATGATTAAGTCTGAGGTGGTGCCATGCCTCGCATGATCAGGTTCATGCTCACGCGGTTGGCGACGGGGTTCGCAATTGGATCCGCCGTGGGCTTCTTCGTTTGGCAAAATGGATTTGCCGCGGCAGGCACGCTTGAGAATTATCTCGCGCAGGGCCTGTTCATCTACCTCTTCGCAAGCACCATCAGCATGGGTTATCTCGCGACGGCCCTGCTCCTCGAAGAATAACGCCGGACGCTCTCCGTCGCATGTTGGTGCTCTTTGCGCCCGTTCGTCTGCCCTTCCCTATTAAGCCCGCCAGTCCGACGGTATCGTGTCGTCAGCGCCACCATTGATGCGGACAAGGCCTGAAGCAAGCGATGAAGAGAGTCGAGATGACAAGAACAATCCCGATGAGCATGACGTCCTGGTACATTTTGCGCCTGGCCATAACGGAGCAAGCGATCGCCACATTGACGGCGGTTGAATCCCGGCGCGGTTATCGCCCTGCCCCGAGGTCAGCACGCCTTCCGCAGCAGATCGACGCTGTCGACCACGACGACCCTGCCTCTGACTTCGACCCCTGCAGGACCGAGGGCAGCGAAAGCCCGCGAAAGGGCTTCGGGCGCAACCCCGAGTTTGCCGGCCAGAATTCTCTTCCGGTAAGGCAGGCGAAAGGTGGCCTGCGAGGCTGAGGCCGGGCAGCGGCTGACGAGGTAATTCGCAACACGCTGTGCAGCCGTGTGCAGCCGGTCTCCCGCTATGCAATCCATGGCACCGAGCAGATGCTGGGTTATGATGCGCATCACGTTGCGATGCATGATCGGATAGCGGTCGGCGAGCACCCGCAACTCCACAAGGTCGAACAACGCGACCTCTGCACCGTCGGCGGACCATGCGCTGTAGGTGTAGGAGCCGCCTCCCGACAGGAGATATTCGCCGAACGTCTCGCCCGGTTCGCAGATGCAGATATCTGCCTGGCGCCCTGCGGATTCCGACTTCGAAAGTCGCACGAAGCCGCGCATCACGCAATAGACGAACGACGCCTGCTGGCCCTCGGCGATGATCCGCTCGTCCGGTGCGAAGATCTGGAACTGAGCCGTGTCGGCCAGTTCTTCTATCCTTGCTTTGTCCAGGCCGTGAAACAGGTCAGATCGCAAAAGTATGGGATGTCTCGATAGCATCGATCTTCCTTTCGTTTCGGCCGTGAGCGGTTCAAGGTCTTTTGCAATCGGTTTCGTCCTCGACCAGGATTCGCCAAGCGGCTCCTTTAAGGTCGTCGTACTGGCGGCTCGTCAGCGACCAGAGGAACGCCAGGAGACCCATTCCCCCCATCAGCAGTGCGATCGGCATCAGAAAGATCAGCATGTTCATGTGGTTTCAACTTCCGCACTTCCGCCGGCGAGGCTCGCTCCGTAGGCCGGGGCGCCTGCCGAAGGCATTTAATCGCAGCGCATTCGTCACGACCATGATCGACGAAGTCGACATGGCCACCGCCGCTATCAGCGGCGTTGCCAGGCCGGCGATTGCAATTGGTACCGCAAGCAGGTTGTAACCGATGGCGAGAGCAAAGTTCTGCCGAATGAGGCTGGCGGATCTTCGCGCAACGGCGATTGCCTCAGGAACGGCATCGAGACGATCGTTGAAGAAGATAAGGTCGGCGGCTTGCCTGCCGACGTCGGATGCGGTTGCGGGCGCCATCGAGACCTGCGCGGCGGCCAGCGCCGGTGCGTCGTTGATCCCGTCGCCCACCATGAGCACGCGATGGCCCTCGGCGCCCAGCCTCTGGAGTTCCTCGACCTTCTGTTTCGGCGCCAGGACGCCCAGAGCTTTGCCGATACCGAGAGCCCGCGCTGTGTTGTCGACGACGGCCTGCCTGTCGCCGGATACTATCAGCGTTTCGATACCGGCTGCAGCGAGCTGGCGGAAAGCCTCGGCGGCGCCCGGACGAAGCGTGTCGTCAAACAGGAAACGGGCGAGATCAACGCCGTTTTTCGACAGGACCACCTCCGAAAACGGACTATCGCCTGCGGGCGTGAGCCCGGTTCCGCAGGCAAAGGCCTGGTTGCCGAGCCGATAGAAGTCCGCTCCTTTCCAGGCTTCCAGCCCCCCGCCGGCGATTTCCGTGACCCTGTCGAAGGCGAAGGGGTAAGAGATCTCTATGTCCCGCACCAGACCCTGGGAAAGCGGATGCCGGGAATGCGCCGCCATTGCGCAGGCGATGGCGCTATTGCCCCCGTCGATCGCGTCGGCTCGGACGAGGCGGGGCCGGCCCATCGTCAGGGTGCCGGTCTTGTCGAAGGCCACGATGTCCGCATCGCCCAGTCTTTCGAGCGCCGAACCGTCCTTCACCATGATGCCCCTGCGGAAAAGTTCGCCGGCGGCGACCACCTGGACCACCGGTACAGCAAGGCCCAATGCGCAGGGGCATGTGATGATCAGCACCGCGACCGCGACCAGCATGGCCTGTTTCCAATCGCCGCCAAGCAAGCCCCAGGCGAGAAAGGAGGCCGACGCCAACAGGTGCACGGCGGGAGAATAAAGTGCTGCGGCGCGATCGGCGACTCGGCGATAACGAGCCCTGCCGCCCTCGGCCGCTTCCATCAGGCCGATGATCTCGGAAAGAAGCGAATCCCTTGCCACTTTGGTCGCCCGCAGGACGAGCGAACCGGTCAGGTTCATCGCACCCGAATTCACCGCGCTGCCTGCGGCGACGGCGACCGGGCTGCTTTCGCCGGTGACGATGGAGAGGTCGACGTCGCTCTTGCCGCTGACGATCATGCCGTCGAGGGGGATGCGTTCGCCGGCCGCAATCGAGATCTCGTCTCCAACTGCGATCTCTTCGACCGCAACATAGCGCCGCGACCCGTCCGCCATTATCAGCAGCGCACCGCGCGGCGTTAGTCTGACAAGCCCATTGATTGCAGCGCGCGCCTTTTCCCGCATGACATGATCGAGCGTTCTACCGATCAGCAGGAAGAACAGCAGGGACACCGATGCGTCGAACCAGACATGCTCGCCATGGTGCACGGTTTCCCACAGGGAGACAGCATAGGATAGCGTCACGGCAAGCGAGATCGGAACATCCATGTTGGTGCGCCCGCTTTTCACCGCGTTCCACGCCGATTTGAAGAAGAGGCGTCCCCCATAAACCAGCGCAGGTGCCGCGATCATCGCCGAGATCCAGTGAAACATGTCGCGCGTGGCCGCATCGGCGCCCGACCATACCGACACCGAGAGCATCATGATGTTGGCGGCCGCAAAGCCGGAAACTCCAATCGCCAGCAGTAGCTGGTTCCGGATCCTGTCGGTTTCGAGTACTGTCGACGTGATGAGATGGGCGCGGTATCCGGCCAAAGTGATCGCGGCGAGGATTTCGGAGGGATCGGTCGCCTTCGCCTCGATCTCCTCCTGATAGACGCAGCTGACACGTCTGGCGGTGAGATTGACCCGGGCTTTCCTGACGAACGCAAGCGCCGACAGTGCGTTTTCGATGGTCAATATGCAGCCGCCACAGTGAACGTCGGGCACGCTGAGGTCGACCTGGCGTAATCCACCCCCCAGCGGGTGGCTGGCAAGGCGTACCTCCCCGGCGCTGGCAGATGTCGCGCTGAGGGCGAGAACGCTTTCCGCATCCATCGAACAGCAGGTCATTGGCGGAACTCCGCGGTGTCGAAGCGTTTGGCCTCATGCATGACGACCGCCCCATTCATTCTCGATATGGCCTCGACGATCCAGTCGCCAGCGACAACCTGGTGATCAGCTTCGAACCGCCCTTCGCCCGTCTTCCGGAGCGTCAAGCGGAAATCCTCATGATCGCCGACGGGCCGTTTGAAGTTCAGCGTGACATCATCGATCATCGCAGGCGTGCCGGCCTTGTCGTGGATGTCGTAACGGATTTGGCTGCCCTTAACGACGAGCGCGCCCTCGACGCCGGAGGCGGCCATTGCCTTCATCGCTGCCGCCCTGGCGTTGAATTCCTGGCTGGCCACATAGGTGTTTTCCACGACGATGCCACTCCAGCTGGATGCAGCATAGAAGGCCATGGTGGCGTTGACGGCGATCACCACGGCGAAGAATGCCGAGGTGGCAAGCAGCACGTGCAAGCCGGTAAAGCCTCGAGTAAAAGTCTTCATTTCACGTCTCCCGGCGCGTTGAAGGCCGCGCGATAGGTCGCCCGGTCCGCTTGACCGGCGTCTTGGCCTATATCTTCGATGACGAAGAGGAATTCGTTGATCTCTGCCCCGTCGGGGGCGCGCGTGACGAAGACCTTGAGCGTCGTGGCCGCATCGGGTACGACGTGAGCGGTGAAGCTGCGGACATCCTGCCTGCCGAACTCGGGAATCCGCATTGTGCCCCCCCCCAGCCCGACGAGGGTGATGGTCACGTCCCGCGGCTTCGGCACCATGTTGAGGACACGCAGCGTGTAGCCGTTTCGGATGGAGCCGTCGCTTTCCAGAACATATTGAGGGTTCCGGTCGTGGACGACGTTGAGCCCGAGCCGAGCGCGGAAGGCGAGATGGACGACCATGGCGATGCCGATCAATGCCCAGACGACACCGTAGAAGACGGTTCTTCGGCGGAAGATGATGCGCCAGTCGAAATGCCGGACGGTCGGGATGAAGCTTCCGTCGTCGTTTCGGACATTGGAGGGCTGGATGGCTGTCCGTCCTCCGTCAGTAGCAAGCGACATATTGCTCGAATATTCCTTGAGCGTCGCATAGGCGATCAGGCCGTGTGGCTTTCCGAGCTTGTCCATGACGCCGCCACAGGCATCGATGCAGAGGGCGCATGTGATGCATTCCATCTGCTGGCCGTCGCGAATGTCGATCCCCATCGGGCAGACGGCGACGCAGGCATTGCAGTCCACGCAATCGCCCACCGGCAGACCCTGAGCCTTCTTGGCATGGCGCGACCGCTGCTCGCCCCGCCAGTCGTTGTAGGTGACAACAAGCGAATTCTCATCCAGCATCGCGCCCTGAATGCGCGGCCACGGACACATATAGATGCATGTCTGTTCGCGCATGAGGCCGCCAAGCACATAGGTCGTCGCGGTCAGGGTGGCGATCGTGGCATACGCAGCGGCAGGAGCGCTGCCGTCAAACAGTGAGGCCGCCAGGTTCGGCGCGTCGGCAAAATAGAAGATCCACGCTCCGCCCGTGGCGACGGCGATCAGTAGCCAGATCGCGTGCTTGATCACCCGCTTCCTGAGCTTGTCGAAAGTGAAGGGGTCGGCATCGAGCTTTATCCGAGCGTTTCGATCGCCTTCGACAGCGCGTTCGACGACGAGAAAGAGATCGACCCAGACGGTCTGCGGACAGGCATAGCCACACCAGGCGCGGCCGACAGCGGCGGTGAGGAGAAAGAGGCCGAAGCCCGCCATGACGAGCAGGCCCGCCACATAGTAGAATTCCTGCGGCCAGATCTCGATGAAGAAAAAGAAGAAGCGCCGCGAGGCGAGGTCGACGAGGATTGCCTGATTGGGCGCATAGGGACCGCGATCCCAGCGAATCCACGGCGCGAGGTAATAGGTGCCAAGCGTGAGCAGCATCAAGACCCATTTGAACCGGCGAAATGGCCCTTCGGCGCGTTTCGGAAAGATCTTCTTGCGCGGCGCATAGAGAGGCTGGCGGTTGCCCCGGACGTTGACGGGTTCGACGCAAACGCGGTCAATGTCATTTAGATTGGAGCGGGTATAGAGATTCATAGGACCTGTCCGATTTTCACCACTCTTTTCCCAGCCGTGGCGCATCTGTTCCTTGATGCAGATCAAGAACGACCGTGCAGAAGCGAAAAGGCCACGCCCCAGAGTAAGGGCGTGGCCGGAGGACAGCGGCGGAGAAACCGCTGGGACGTCCTCCACAGGAGCTGAAACTATCGGCTCGTCTGCATGTGGTCTTTGAGGCAGATCAAACTCACCATCGAATTGCCGATCTTTGCCGGGTCGTCCTGCTCCGAAGACGCAGGCATCGGTTGGGCGCGCGCTGAGACACGCGATCGGATAACAGCACGCGGCGTGCCGTAGAGACGGAGGATCGGATTGCGGTCGTGGGCTGTCATGTCTTTTCTCCTTACGTGCCGCCCCCGAGCGCATGAACGAAAATGGTAAGCTCGTTGACCGTTGTGTCCCCCAGGCGCGCTGCCCAGGCAGGCATGACGCCATGTTTGGGAGAGGCAACCTGACGAAGAATGGCGTCTTCACCCCGCGACTTCAGCCAGATTGCATCGGCGAGATCCGGCGCACCCATTTCCGCCTTTCCTTCGGCGTCCTCGCCGTGACATGGGGCGCAATTGTCGAAGAAAACCTGTTTTCCGGCCGCCGCCAGACCGACATCCGAGGGCGTATTGGTCAGCCCCCAGACATAGGCGGCGACCTGCTTCATCTGGATGGGCTCCAGAACACCGGCAAAGGGCGGCATTTCGGAGGAATGGCTATCCGTATCGCCGTCGAAGCGGATGCCATGAGCGATCGTGGTCTGGATGGCATTCAGATCGCCGCCCCACAGCCAGTCGTCGTCGTTGAGATTCGGAAACCCCGGACCGCCGCTCGCTCCCGATCCATGGCAGGGCGCGCAGTTCACCTTGAAAGCGGATGCGCCGCCAGCGATCGCGAATTCACGAAGAGCAGGATCCGCGTCGATCTCCTCCACTGTCTTGGCAGCCATCAGATTATGGAACTTCGTCTGCGATGACTTAGCGAGATTGAGGTCCTGCTGCAGCTCGGCGCGCGTTGAATAACCGAGATAGCCGTTAGTGGCGGAAGTGATCATCGGGATGGCTGGGTAAGCGATGGCGTAGCCGATCGCCCAGAGGATCGTCACGTAGAAGGTCCAGATCCACCAGCGCGGCATGGGATTGTTGAGCTCTTGGATGCCGTCCCATTCATGACCCGTCGTTTCGACGCCGCTCAGTTCATCGATATGCTTTTCCAACATCTCAATCGTCCTTCAAGGGAATATCGGCGGCATCTTTCGCCGTCTGCTTGCTACCTGGGCGAAGGGTGAGCATGACCGCGCCGACGAAGAATGCCGCCATTGCCAGGAGGCCCCAGCTGTCGGAGAAGTGTCTCATTGCAGTGTAAGTTTCCATGGATCACCTCACCGGTAGCCGGTCGCGTCGTCATAGGTCGAGAAATCAACCAGCGTTCCGAGCATCTGCAGGTAGGACACCAGCGCGTCCATCTCGGTCAGCCGGGTTGGATCGCCGTCGAGATCGCCGACATTCGCATTTGGGTAGCGCTTGAGTAGGGCCGCCGCGTCCGCGTTCGGATCGGCCTGGGCTCTCATGTCGGCCTCGGCATTCGCCAGCATGTCGTCGCTGTAAGGCACGCCCACGTCCTCATTGGCCTTGAGGTCCTCTCCGACACTCCTGACCGTCACCTCCTTCTCTTCTAGGAAGGCGTAGCTGGGCATGATTGATTCCGGCACCACGGCCCGCGGATTTGCGAGATGCTGGACGTGCCATTCGTTCGAGTAACGCCCCCCGACGCGGGCCAGATCTGGCCCTGTCCGCTTGGATCCCCATTGGAACGGGTGGTCGTACATCGATTCCGCTGCGAGCGAATAATGACCGTAACGCTCGACCTCATCACGGAACGGCCGGATCATCTGGCTGTGGCAGAGATAGCAGCCTTCACGGATGTAGATGTTCCGTCCGGCGAGCTCTAGCGGCGTGTAGGGCCGCATCCCTGCCACTTTTTCGATCGTGTTCTGCAGGTAGAACAGCGGGGCGATTTCAACGATGCCGCCAATGCTGACGACCAGCAGCGAGCTGACCAGAAGAAGCGTCGCGTTCTTCTCGAGGGTCTTATGTTTATCAAGTAACGATGCCATGTCTCACCTCACTCGGCAGGCTGTGCCTGGGGCACTAAACTGGTCGGCATTGGGGCTTCGTCGCGCAGGTGGCCTCGGAGCGTCATGAACACGTTCCAGGCCATAACGAGGCCACCGGCCAGGTAGAGTGCTCCGCCGACGGCACGCAGCACGTAATAGGGGATCATCGCCGCGACCGTTTCAGCGAAGGAATAGACGAGGAAGCCCTGGGAATTGTATTCTCGCCACATCAGCCCCTGCTGGATGCCCGCGACCCAGAGCACCGCGGCGTAGATCACAATCCCGAGCGTCGCAAGCCAGAAGTGCCAGTTGACCATCCGCAGGCTGTAGAGGCGCTCGCGCCCCCACAGTTTCGGCGTCAGGTAGTATATCGCCCCGAAGGTGATCATACCCACCCAGCCAAGTGCTCCGGAATGCACGTGACCGATCGTCCATTCGGTATAGTGGCTGAGCGAATTGACCGCCTTGATCGACATCATCGGGCCTTCGAAGGTCGACATCCCATAAAATGCGATGGCGACGATCATCATCCGGATGATCGGGTCGGTGCGAATTTTGTCCCAGGCGCCCGAAAGGGTCATCAAACCGTTGATCATGCCGCCCCAGGAGGGCATCCAGAGCATGACGGAGAAGACCATTCCGAGCGTCTGCGCCCAGTCAGGCAGCGCCGTGTAATGCAGATGATGCGGGCCGGCCCAGATATACATGAAGATCAGGGCCCAGAAGTGGATGATCGACAGCCGGTAGGAATAAACCGGGCGGTTGGCCTGCTTCGGCACGAAATAGTACATCATGCCCAGGAAGCCGGCGGTGAGGAAGAAGCCGACGGCGTTGTGGCCGTACCACCATTGGGTGAGTGCATCCTGGACGCCGGAGAAGAGAGAATAACTCTTGGAGCCGAGGAACGAAGCGGGAACAGCGAGGTTGTTGACCACATGCAGCATCGCAATGGTGACTATGAAGCTGAGATAGAACCAGTTTGCCACGTAAATATGCGGCTCTCTGCGCTTCAGGATCGTTCCGAGATAGACGGCCAGATAGGCGACCCAGACGATGGTAAGCCACAGGTCGACGTACCATTCAGGCTCGGCATATTCGCGCGCCTGATTGATGCCGATCACGTAGCCGGTCGCGGCCATCACGATGAACAGCTGGTAGCCCCAGAAGACGAACCAGGCGAGTGTTCCTCCGAAGAGGCGCGCGCGACAGGTGCGTTGCACCACATAGAAGGATGTCATGATCAGCGCGTTGCCGCCGAAGGCGAAGATCACCGCCGACGTGTGAACCGGTCGCAATCTTCCGAAATTCAAATAGGGCGCGATGTTGAGGTCGGGAAAGGCGAGCTGCAGCGCGATGATCACGCCGACGAGGAAGCCGACGACGCCCCAGAACACCGTGGCGATCAGGCCGTAGCGGATTACCTCATCGCAATAGCCCGTAAGGTCTGTTTTGCGCTGTTGGCCCGTCGGCGAAAACTCTGCGTTTTTAACAAGCAGCAGCGTTCCCGCAACCAGGCAGAGGCAAAGTATACCCATATGGACTGCAAAGAGATGATCGTGCGCGAATGCCGCTGCGAGCAGCGCCAGAAACGCTGCGACCGCGACCACCATCGTTTCTGCCGTGTAATTCATGATGTCGTCCCCAGTGCGCAGACGACCGCCTCGCGGCCGGCTTTCTCGGATTTCGAGGCAGGACTGTCACGAAGACGGGAACGGCTCCTTGATCTACATCAAAAAGCGGACTGGAAGCGGTGGACGAACGGACGTTGTTACACTCTGTTAAAAACTTTCCCCTTTTGGCACCGCCCGCTATTCCCATGTGACGCAGCTGCTTCTACCGCACCCACTGCCACAAGGGGGTATGAAGATGCTGTGCAGAACAACCACGCGTTCGTCGAGAAGACGTTAGAAGCTCTTCATGCCGGCCAATCCCTCTCGTCGCTTTTCGTAGGCTCGGAGGCGGAAGCCGTCGCGGCCGGTAAGCCGATTTGGTGGGAGGGTGATAAGCCAACCATCTCGTCCAGGTGGAAGAAGGTGTCGTGCGCCTGCTTCGTTTCATCGGCGAAGATCATCGCGTGATAATCGCTCTTCACTTCGCCGACGATCTCAACGGCGCGTCGTTTTCGGAGGATTCCTGTCAAAGGGTCAACTTCCACACACGCGACACCGGGGGATCGACATTAATGCCCTCGCGAACTCCCGACGCGATATGAGCTCAGTCGCGGCAATCCCAAGCTGGTTCAGCAGCGCCGACGTTCGCCGAGCGTGCTTGTCCTCCGGTGATTCCTACATCGCTTGCAGGCTGCCATGTCCCTCGCAAGGGCGCTGGGCAAGCAGGCAAAAATTGGGATCTTCTGCCTTTTATTCCCGAATTTGACGGGCATCAAAGAACCCAAATCCGGCATCTGCTAAAAACATTCATGAGGCTGACTGGGTCTCGCAGAACAGGAGCTTGCAAATGCGGTTAAAATTCAGTCCGATCGCTGCAGCAGCAGCCTTGATTGTCTCGGCAGCGCCGTTGATGGCGGCCGACCATCAGGTTCGGATGCTCAACAAAGGCACGGAAGGCGCGATGGTGTTCGAGCCCGGCTTCCTGAAGATCGCCCCCGGCGACACCGTCACCTTCATCCCCACCGACAAGGGCCACAACGTTGAAACCTTCAAAGGCCTCATTCCGGATGGCGTTGCGGAATATAAGTCAAAGCCGAACGAGCAATATCGGGCGAAGTTCGATGTTCCAGGCGTCTATGTCCTGAAATGCACCCCACATTCCGGCATGGGCATGGTTGCCTTGATCCAGGTGGGCGACAGCCCGGCCAATCTCGAAGCGATCAAGACTGCAAAGGTGCCGAACATGGTGCGTAAGCGGCTCGATGCCGACCTCACACACATCACCCAGTGATAAACGGCAGGTGCGGAGGGCCGCGCAGCCCATGACGATGGCGTTCGCGGGGGCTTTCTGCCTCTCAGGAGCAACTGATGCTCCCGTGAGCATCGAGCAGAGCCAGGCGCGTCAGGCAAGGCGTCCAGGCAGTGGTTAGCGTCGGACACGGTTGTCGGCAAAGCCAATGCCGAAACTTGGCTGGATCGTCGCGAACGTCAATGCGGCCTGTGAAAAGAGCTATGATCTGCACGGCAGACCTGCGAAGAAACGCGTGGGCGAGATCACTGGCCCGGCGGCATAACGAGGTCGTTTTTTGCGGGCAGTCGCGAAGGAGATGCCAGCCGAAACCCGCGGTTTCGTTCCGGTCGTCTAAGCAAGTCCTGCGATCGATGAATCGATTGTGATGTGACGGCGTCCATCGAAGCTGATTCAAACATCCACAGAGAAGAGGTGGATGATGGGACAAGCACTGAGCGATGATCTTGGAATACGGGTTTTGAAAGCGTCTGCGGCGGGAATGTCGGCTCGACAGGCCGCAGCTCGGTTCGGAGTTGGGATTTCGACGGCGATCCGCTGGATTGCGAGAGCGAAAGAGGGTGAGCTGACTGCTCGGCCGCAAGGGTGGAGACGCCGGTCGGCGGTGGATGCACACGAGGAATTCGTTGTCACACTGATTGAAGAGCGTAAGGACGTGACGCTCGATGAATGGTCGAACGTTTGTCTGTCGAGCGGCAGGTGAAGATCAGCCGCAGCGCACTTGGCGCTTGGCTTCGAGGCCGCGGATGGACCTTTAAAAAAAGACCGCCCACGCACTGGAGCAGGACCGGCCGGACGTCCTGAAGCGCCGGCGTGTCTGGTTCGACGGCCAACTGGATCTCGATCCGGAGAAACTGATCTTCATCGACGAAAGTGTGCTGCAGAGCAGCGGAAGGAGTTACATGAACTAAGACCGTAGCGTAAAGCTGCGTGAATGATGGGGGAAGGCCCCCCGGGATCGGCTTTCAGGAGCGGGTTCAGTCCGAGCTGCTGCGGTAAAGAGCCGTGGTGGTGAGCGTCGGATGAAAAAGTTCGGACGAGATCCGAGCAGGTGCGTGTCCGAAAGACGAACGAAAGTGAACCCTCCGAAGACGCGCCGTTATGAATAAAGCGTCGTCGAAACCAGGACTGTTTCGTCATCCTGGGACAAGTCCGTCGGGTGCCTGATGATTGGGCGGGCGGCGACCGGCGTAGAGGGGCGTGAGTTGGACACAGGCTTTCACGCGGAACTGCAGGAACCGGGCTCCTGATGCCAAGGGAGAAGCCCAAGCGGAGAAACCGTAAGGCGAGAGTACCGATGCAGGAGACTGGGGCGGACCGATCCGTATGAGCGTTGAGGGCCCTGTAATGGGGCCAGAGCAAAGGGATCGGATCAGGTGGTCGTATTGTTTGGAACAACTGGAAACAGGATGACTTCGATAGGTACGACAGACAAGCCGTTTCGGATTGAGAAGCGGCAAGTGTACGAAGCTTACAAAGCGGTCAAAGCCAACCGTGGTGCAGCCGGGG
>Ga0123341_1000232_pt1 | contig 29567 bp, 19 predicted proteins | sample Turbeapinknodule_FD_89959 | JGI IMG/M metagenome (GOLD analysis project Ga0123341, IMG submission 89959) | Root nodule microbial communities of legume samples collected from Mexico - Turtle bean Mexico pink nodule | ecosystem: Host-associated > Plants > Roots > Nodule | place: Mexico: Nepantla...
GCAGATTTCTGCATCCTCAATCAGGTGTAGTCGTTTCACTTTTCATTTCTTGTAAAAGTTTGGTTGTACACTCTTCTTGATAGGGTTTCTTGAAGAGTGTGTGTGCTGAAATAGGTTTTTTCAACAAGTGTACCTAAGTTCTTGTAGGGTTCAAGAACAGTGGGATTTGTGTTGTTGGAATTGTGATTTAGTGAATTTCACCTTGGTTTAGGTGAAGACTAGATGTAGCTCAGTGGAGTGAACCAGTATAATTGCCTTGTGTTCTTTCTCCCTTAATCTCTGCACTTTAATTTCTGCATAACTGTTAAACTGTCAAGAAATAAATTTGTTCAATCCATAATAAATCTGTTCTTTCTGGGCTCGATTCATCCTGTTCTTAATTTCTGGAAAAGTTGTTTGATTCTGATAAGAACATATAAAATTTGTTAAAAGCCACTGGAACAGATTGATTGTGATAGGTTACTCAAGAAATTGTCAAAGCTATTAATTGAACCTTAATCAATTGCTTAAAATTGAAGTTTGTTGTTCTGTGATTCACTGTTCTTCATCAGTATATCAGTGTGTGTATCTGGAAAATTGATCTGCATAATCTTGTGATAATCTTAACTGTATAAACGTTTTTCAAACCCAAACAGTGCCAAACCCAACAATTTTGTTTCACTAATTCATTATGAAACAAACTATGTTTATTTACTAATTTCAACATATTAATTTTAGAGTATTTTATGGATGTACTCCCAATCAATTCTAAATTCATTCACTATTTTATCAACTTGTACAACACATTAAGATAGATAATATTAGAATAGTTTCTAGACTTTGTGTTTTTAATTTTAGTTTTAACTTATGATTTTTATATTTTAAATTTTTTTACATTTAAAATACTTATTTACAATTTTTTTATATAATTAATTTCATTATCATTTTATGTTCATTGATATATCTTTTTATATTATATATATATAGAAAGAGAGAGAGAGAGGTGTTGATTAATAGAGAAAAAAAATACAAACAAAACAAAAATTTAAAAAAAAATACAACGATAATTCTATCCATAGTCTTTGCTTACTCTGTTTCGTTATTTGTATCCTTTATATAACAGTCCAAATGAATGTTTAAATTGTCGTCCAAAATTGTTTTTAATAATAGTTGTATATCCATCCACAAAATGATCATTAAAATAATCATTTTGCTGTTACGTGAAATAATCAATAGGATTATAATTTAAGTGCAAGTAACTAATTTAACTTATTAGGTGAAAGAGTCTTCCAAATAAAAATATTTTAAATAAATTTTATCTCATTATCCCTTTAAATAATCTATATACAGTTAATTAAAGAGTAGAATTGCACAAAATTTGTTATGAATTTGTAATATTATTCAATTCTTATGAATAAAAAAGGTCGACATTTGTCTTTCCAATAAAAGTTGAATATCAATTAAAGCGTAATTCCTGTGCTGAATATTGTTACTTTATGCCCATATTTAACCTATAATATACGGTCAAAAAGGTATAAAACTAAACCTATAATACATGTCAAAAGTATAAAACTAAAGAGGTTTGATATGATAGGTTGATAACTCAATAGTTAACTCAATATTTTAAATTATAAGTGTTAAAAATAGAAGAAAAAATAATTTTTTTACTGAAATGTAGATTCATATGAGAAAATGGAGAAATTTTGAAAAATTATAACTGTTGTATTTGACTATACAGTTATCAAATTAAGATATTTGAAAATTAAATACTATATATATGTTACATTTTGGATTCATTATGAATTGCTTCTCCACACATAATATTTAATATAATAGTAAATGTATTATTTAGTAACTAAATAATAGAGATTTATAAAATATTATATGTTAATGGATGAAAACTATTAAAATAATTATGGCAGTTCATCTTATAACTCGTCAGTAACTACTCACTTTTTTTTTTATCAACAAAATGATTAAATAACAGGAATCACTTAAGGGGTGGTTCAACCCATAGTAACTACCCACTTTACTTAATGCTCAGTCTTAACTACTAAGTAAGTGTCAAATTACCTTATTACACACCTAAGAAAAAACGTGATCTAAACGGTTATGACAAAGTAATCACTTTATTAGGTTTATACTTAAGTCCACGAGTTTATAAATACTCCAATCCTCTTAGGAAGTAGAACGATCTTATCATTCATTTACATACATACGAAATCATTTGTATTCTTATTAACTTAAGTGTCTGAGAATCTTCTGCAAGTTCAACACCACTCGGTAGAATAAAGACTCTTACTATATCTACATACACCTCAGAAGAAAAACAACTTATTCTCCATAAGAACAATAAAAAAATCAATTGAAAAGATTAGTTAATTAATTGGATAAGAGAGCAAATTTAACTTCATGGGGGATTCAACATTTATAAAATATGCTCAATTATTTTTTATTGATAAAAAAATTATATAAAAGTTTTTATTATAAACCATAAATAGAATCTTCCAAACCCTAAACTCGTAACTACTCCACCAAGACAGGCAGACTCTCTTGACCAGAAAGAAAAAAAACTAGTTGATGATGTGATAAACATTACGAAGGCCTTCTAGAAAAAGATTAAGAAAACAGAAAAAAAAAAAAAAACCAAAAACGTATGGGACAAGAGCAATGAGTTGTGCAATCTGATAGTAGTCCTCATGTGGATAATTTTTTTTTTTAATCGATAAACAATAAATTAAATAAAAAAAATATGGAGGGTGTTACAATTCTTTTAAAAAAATATCAAACAACTTCATTAAAAACCCTATAACAAATACAAATTTAGATTACCGACCTATTTAATTACACAAATATCAATAATTTGTTATGTTAATACAAGTAATTCAACATAAGTAATTGAAGTCTGAAAAAAGAAAGACATATTCGAGTGCATGCGGATATTCTTTATTGCAGTCCAACCAGAATGCATATATATCAGAGTTGTCGCTTCCGAGAGATTAGAACCAGAAAAAGAAAACTCTTATTTGCATGTGAAGAACGAGAGAGAGTTTGAGGTAGAATTGAGGTGCCCTTTAGAGAAAAATTGAATGGCTTACAAAGAAAAGAAGACCCTGAGCCATCTCTACCATTCATCACCAATGTGTTATCAATGTTATTGATCATGAACCAACTCTAGCTTTGACAATTCCCACTTGGGTTTGTTGTCTTTTTCTGCCAACTTTGCTCAACCAAAGATCCAGCAAGAGTTGCACAGCCACTTTGGTAATGCTTTTGGTGCAACTGTGGCGACATAATCATTAAGAAACTGGAAAGAAGGATGTTAGGGTCTGAGGAACATATTCTAAAGTCAGATACTACGCAGAGAGCAATGAGAATATTGAGGATCATATATTCATGTTGACCTAAACAAAATACGCCCTAACAACAACTTTCTACAGAAACCTACTACTCCTAGGTCATTCCAAGTATTAGACCCTTCCACCTGTACAACACCAACAACAGTGTACCCTTCTTCTTAGGAATATTAAACAACCTCATTTTTGTCATTTTGCATGTAATAATTTTAGGTGATACTCTTATGACTTCAAGTAGGAACAAGTGACTTTATCAGTTCAACCATATCTTCAAATGATTATGGTTTTAGATATTGATTCCTTTTCTTGTTCTGTGCCTATTGATTCCTTTTCAAATATTACCAGAATTAAAAATGAAGTTTCTTATTGAATATAGGGTTAAATATGTTTTTCTTATCGTATAATATAATACGAAATTATTTTGTATTTTTGGTTCAAACTTTAAATCATCTAGATATTTATAATATGAAAATGATTGGAATGATTTTTTTATATATTAAATGATTATTAATTTTTTTAAAAAAATAAATCGTTGTTGTTTTGATTACAAACTGATATTCACTATATAATCACTTTCAATAGGTTCATAAAGTGGAACATCAAATTGAATCAATTTTACATATAAAATTATCTATTTCAATCATTTTCCATACTACAAGCACATAAATGGTTTAAACTTTGGACGGAGAACAAAAAATCAATTTTGTATTATAATACAATGACGAAAATTATATTTATTCTACTAGAATAAATTATTCCAATAACATGTGTGTACTGTATACCTAACTATTAGGTTTTTTTATCATGATGGGGTTATTTTTTTTTGTTTTTACCAAAATGGGGTCCGTTTTAAAAAAATTACAAATTTAGGCAAGTCGTGCCTAATTGGGACGACTTCATATGTAGAAGTCGTCTCAATTAGGCACGACTTCTGCCATGTCATACTAAAGTCGTGTCAACTTGGTACGACTTCTGTCCTGTCATACTGAAGTCGTGCCAACTTGGCACGACTTCTGTCCTGTCATATTGAAATCGTGTCAACTTGACACGACTTCTGCCCTGTCATACTGAAGTCGTGCCAACTTGGCACGACTTCTGCCACGTCATAATTTTTTATTTTTAATTTTAATTTTATTGTTTATATATTGGGTAGTAAGTTATGTAATGTTAACAATTAATTTGATACAATAATTCTCTATTTATTTCCAAATTCAATAACAATTTTCTTTATTTTTTAATTAATCAAATAATCAAGTTATTGTATTACATTACCGTCAAACATGATCCATACACGCTTATCCAATTTTTTGTTCCTTAAAACTAACACTCTTAGAAAATTATGTATCAAATTAATTTTTAACATTACATAACTTACTATACAATATATAAACAATAAAATTAAAATATATATATATATATGATGTGGCAAAAGTCGTGCTTGTATGACAAGGCAGAAGTCGTGTCAAGTTAGCACGACTTCAGTATGACAGGGCAGAAGTCGTGCCAACTTGGCACGACTTCAGTATGACGTGACAGAAGTCGTGCCTAATTGGAACGATTTCTGCATATAAAGTCGTGCCAAATTGGCACGACTTGCCTAAATTTGTAATTTTTTTTAAACGGACCCCATTTTGCTAAAAACAAAAAAAAATAACCCATCAAAGTCAAAAAACCTAACTATTATATGAACCTATTAGGTTTTAAAAAGATTAATTAAGCACGCATTACTTGGTTTGATCCATATTTTTGTATTTTGATAATATTGTTATTTAATTGTCGAATTTTGTTTTAATTTTTCCATAATATATAGGACGGTACGTTCCAGATCTGGGCTAACAAGTATTTTAAACACTTCAATAAAAGTGTTATTGGTGACATTTATAATTTTCTTAATTGCAGCAATATTTTTTTATCACGTTATTTTATCCCATTACTTATAAGATGCTTCAAAATGATTATTTTACTTCCTTTTGACTGTTTCTTCCTGCACCTCCATACCTTCTTCTCTCACCTCCATAAATTTTTAAATTTCCAAAAATGCCCTTCTATAAAATTTTGGATTATGTAATCCAGAAGTCATTTTTCAAATTTATAATTAGCTTCCAGATTATGTAATCCAAAAGCCTTTCTTCAGATGCATGATTACTTTCCGGATTAAATAATCCAGAAGTCTTATTTAGCTTCTGGATTATGTAATCCGGAAGTCTTTTTTCAAATGTATTCTGGATTACATAATCCGGAAACTAGTTTATGGGGGTGACACAAAAAGGATAAAAATGTATTTTCATGTTTTGTATGGAGGTGGGAGAAGAAGACATGGAGGTGCAGGAAGAAACAGTCCTTCCTTTGCTTGCTCAGTGCAGGACAAGGCTACTTACAGAATTTCAGGACGGCCCACAGGTTTTTTTCAAAAAGTGGACCTTGGCTTTGTTAATAGCACCCCTCTACCGATAAGGTTTGCTCTTCATATTAGGTTTTTCTTTTCGCGTTTTCATTGTTCATTATACAAAACGATTTGTGTTGGGTGTGAGATCTCAATTCAAAAAGGGAAACAATATTTTGTTTATACTAAACTTACACAAAATGAAAACTTGTTTTCATTTGCTATTAGGATCTGATACAATGGAAACACATTTCTTCAGATTAATTTAAAATATATATAATTCAGCATAAACATATTTTCGTTGTTAAATTTTATGAAAGAATATCAGAATATAAAAAAGTAAACTAATGATATATATATACATATATATAAAGATTAATAATACATTTCATTGTATCTCTGGAATTATTTTTTAAGAGTTTTTTTTTTTATTTTTTTATGGGTTTCAACATTAATTTTTTCTTGATTGAGATAATTATCTCACCATTAGATGTCGAGTATTCATTGGGATAAAATCACATCAAATGATTTCTTGATAAGACCTCAAGGTTATTAAAATATTTACTTAACTACTCACAATAATACCACCATTCTCATTAATCCATTGTAACTTATAAAGTTTTGAATGAGATATGGTAAAAAAATATAACTTGAGTACCACTCTCACACTACAAAATTTTAGATAAGGTATGATAGAAAGATTTAACTTAAGTACCACTCTCGCACTATAATATAACCGTTAGAATATGAAAAACCCAAACATGACTTTCATATAAGACTTTTGTCTTATCATTTAAAAACTCGTTTGTCTTAATATGGGAAAAAAAATAAAAACTCATAAATTTAAAAGTAATGAAAACTACACTTCGACGCACATTTGCATGTCTTGTCAAATTTTCAACATGCATCTAGATCTTCAAATAAGGCCAATTTTTATTTTTTTTTGTATTTAATAACGAATTTTCTAGTATGTTGTTGCAGGTTTGTGCTCTAGAACATGAATGATTCTTCCTTAACTAGTTGCATGATATGTATCTTACACTATCCATTACATTAATATGAATGACACTCGACTTTAACCCACTTTACAAGGCAAAACCCATAATTTTGATCACATTATGTACATCAGTCAAATGAATGCATTACATAACCAACCACACGTCTATCCTTACTTAAAGCCAAAGCAATTCAATCATTCATTCAAGGAACCATCCAAAGCTTGAAAAACACATTTTCTTTGCATCAACAAGCCTGTGAGTCTACTTCCTCATCAGGAGATGAAGGGAAAATCCTTTGAGCCAACCATTGAAAGGGTCTCAATAGTTGAGCCCTTTTCTTGTTCCAGAACCAAATTGCAGCATTGTAATTTTCATTGCGAATCTTTCTAGTGGCTGCCCTCCAATCATACTTCTCCATCTCCAAACGTGCAGCTATTCCCATTGTTTCTCTCAACTCTTTGTCCACCAAAAGAGGTTTCAGTTTGCTCAAACAATCTTCTAGATCACCTGGAGTATAGAGGAAACCAATTTTTCCATCTTGGTCTTCGGGGATTATGTCTGGGATGCCACCAGCACGTGCTCCCACCACAGGGATCCCAGATGACATGGCCTCCAAAACAACAAGGCCAAGTGTCTCTGACTCTGAAGGCATAACAAACACATCTCCACTTGCATATGCTTGAGATAGTTCTTCCCCTCCCAGCATTCCAGTGAACACTGCTGGCATGCCTTCAAACAGTTTCTCTAAGTCCTCCCTGTCAGTTTGGAATTCATGTTAATAAAAGATGCCCAAAATAAGAGATCATAATGTTTGATCATTTGAGTGAAACTATGATATAGGCAGGGATGAAACAAGAGGGCAAGACACAAGAAAATAGCATAACTTAATGGCAAGGGAAACCCTTCTCACAATGCTAGAGTAATATGATTAGAGAAAGATGTAAGAGTGCATAAACATCCACTAACAAAAGGCAACTAGTTAAAAGTCACAAGTCTATCCAATTTTTTTAATAAAGCTTCTAAATTAAGTATTACTATGAAACTTAACATCTCAAAGTTACAATGGAACTTAACATCTCGGAGACATGCTGACAACTCAAGTAACAATAATCATTTATCGTAAGTCTACTCAATTTGGATCTTCCATGTGTTAAAATTTATACTTCAAATTTTCTATAAACTCTCGTCTAAGTGTCTAATTTTACCTTGAAGTACATAAGTTTATTTGAACTTTTTGATTCATTTTTACCTCTTATTTTCTTCTTGTATTACTGCGTACTAAAAGTTTATTCAAATGGATCATAGTAAATAACTTGATGTAGATCAAAGAAAACAAAGACACATTACAACAAGTCACCTGTAGGGTCCATCTCCGATAAAGGCAATTCGTGCTTCAGGAATCCTATCCATGAGACTGCCAAGACATGTTTCAAATGTAAAACGAAGGAGTTAGGTTAACTATATTCATTATATGGTCTGGAATGGACTATAAAGAAATGAGGAAAGAAGAAATAAACAGGGACATTCAAAAGGAACATTTATAAAACATATCTTCAAAAAGGTTTTAACCATCTTTAAGCTTCAGTGCATTAATAACTAACTGAAATTTTTTCAACAATGTTTCACTTGATGGACTGCAAAATCATACGTTCATATTTTGAAATTTTGAGAATGTTCTGTACCTTTTGAGAAAATCTAAACTCTTCTCAACTCCAAGCCGTCCAACGTGAACTATTAAGGGCTTATCAGGTTCACCATTACTGTATGAAACAAGATTAAGAATAAGTGGAAACACCATTATTCGTCAAACTTCGGGCACATGAAAATGACAAATGGTCTGCACCTCAGTCTTAGTCTCATTTCATGGGACTTGAATCGTGGATGGAAACTTTCAGAATCAACACCCTTGTTCCAAAGACGGATCTTGTTAGCTGGACATCAACAGAAGAACTGAGTTATAATAGACAAAAAGACTGCGGCACTGACAAAGATTAATAAAGACTCAGCTGCTGTTATCAGCAGAGCAAACCTCAAAGTAATCACTTGATAAGGGTGTTTGAGTTCACCTGCTGTTGCTCTAGCTGCTTCAAGATCCCTTCCAATGGCAGCTGATGGCACCAGAGTAAGATCTGCTGCTGTATGCAGAAATTCTGTTTACAACAGAAAAATCATGTTATTTCACAATAATATGATTCCAAGTGGAAAAAAGAAAGCAAGAGTGCATATACATACTTATGACCCACCACATGGGTTGCACCAACCAGCTATAGGTGTATCTTGGAATGTATCTGCAAAAAAATTAGCACAATAACTAGTGGATCGAGTCTGAAGTATGGACATCTCATAGCTTCAAAAATGTGAATACATTCAGAAAATATGAAATGTGAGTAATGTTCGGTTTGGATAAACTTCTCAGTAGTCCTTGTAAGAGTTTAACCAGTTAAAGTTTTGTAGAAGTTTTATTTTATCATCTAACTTCTCCAAACTTGAAATACACAAGTTGGTTTTAATGAATGAGAAGTTTATCCAAACTAACCTAAGATATGTAACTTACACTGGTACGTGGGTGTGATAGGACATTACAATAGGAACACTTAGCAGCTTTGCGATGATAAGAGCACCAAACACCTGAAAGTTCAACCAGCCTCAATCTTGATATAAATGAGTTTCTTTCAACTACATTGTTCTTTACAATGCTGTAGATAATATATGAGGAGACAGAGGGATTGCACACTAACCATTATGCCTGGCGATGATGCATGTATTATGTCTGGCTTAAACTGAGCAACTGCAGAAATTATTCTTGGACTAAGTGCCAAAGAAAGGGGTACCTTTTGATACCAGGGACAGGGGAAGCTGCATTTTACATTTTTTTTTGTTTAAATGAAGATTATTAGTGCAAAGCAATGACTGTGGTAGCAACCATAAGTTCAAAGAACATTAGATTTTAAATAGGACCGTTCTAAATCTAATTTGGAGTATAGAAGCCAAATTTAAAATTTGATGAATACATGTGAATGCCTTGAGCACTTACTAGGAACGTTCTTTGTAACTAACCAAATAATTTGAAAATTTTATGCCAGTTAACTAAGTTGTTTGAAAAGAGATAAAGCAAAACACCCAAAAAAGTTACTTCTTAGAAGCTAGAAAAAATAGCTTTTATGAAAAATTACAAGAATGTGCTATACCATGAATATACTTTTCCTTAGTAGTTGCATGAGTGCGATGACAATTTATAAATTGAACCATTTACCCACTATGATGAAGAAGCATAATTTAAGTTCCTTATGGCTTAAAGCAAAAATATTCTAACAAAACTAAAGAAGTCAAAGGCGCAACCTTCGCGATCCAATTAATTTGGCTCCATGAAATTCCTTTGGTACTCCTTCATGTGTTGTCACGACCATTACCTACAACATGCACAAATAAAGCCAAACATTTGGTTTACAATGTTACAGTAAAATACAGGATATGAGTGTGTTTAAACATAAACCACAGGGGAGAAAAGCTACCTCATCTCCCATTTCACGAAGGTATTTTATAAAATTCTGGAAACGGTTTTTGTATCCTGAGACATATCTGCAAAATAGATACAGCTGTGATGAACATTCTGTTTAAATTGAAGAACAGGTGTTCCCTTCCACAGCAGACACCACACATCTTAAGAAGGATCACATATCAATAACTAAGTGCAATGCAATAATCACATTGGAAATGTAACACAGACAGAAAGTAGAAAACATGTGAGGTTAATTTCCCACCAACTTTTCCTAAAACTTATGTCTGGTCACTCAAACATTCATTCATACATAAGCTTCAATTGCCATCAAATTTTACATTTATCACTCCTTTTATTACATTATTTATGCCTCATTTATCCTCCTCTATCTTCTCTCTATCTCACTCTAGCTGTTTTCTAATACGGTGAAAAGCAGCAGAAAATAGCTGAGAAGCACGTTATTGATGGTGAGACTAAAGAATTAGTTTCAAGCTAATAAAAGGTTATTCCCAAACATACATAGACAAAGCTAGCTTAGTTAAATCATAAAACAAAAAATGATGAAAAAAAGTACTATAAAACAAAAAGCCTTCTATTTCTTTTAAAAACAAAAAAAAGTCTCTGAAAACAAAATTCAAATCCATCTGATCTTTTAGACGTCAAGAGCAGCTTTATCAAAAACCAAAAAGTCAACACTGAATCAGAACAAGACTAGTCAGCTGCTGCAGAAACTGAAATCCAAGGCTGACCCAACCCAACTCCCATGATTCATCTTTGAAAACAAAAAACAGTGCACATTGCAGAGTCAGATTAAGAAATCAACTCACGCAAAAGGAGAAGGCTCAACGAAGAGAGCAATTCTGCGAGGCCTCGAATTGCTCTCAGGGTCGAGCAAAGAAAAATCAGGAGGACTCTCTTCGTCCTCCTCCACCACCTCCAACAAACTGTCCTCTGCTATAGTCATGTGGGTGGTTCCAAGCGCCAAACTTTTTCTACTTTTCGCACTCGATGACCCCTGAAGAGAGCAGAATCGTGTTTTTCTGCAAAAGGGAGCAATGGGTTTTGGCCGAAAGGATTGAATATAAGCAAATCTAAGAGAGTTGTGAGGGGAAATGGAAAAAAAAGAGGGGGTTGTGGTGAGTGTGGGAGGTGTAGGAAAAGGAGGAGAGAGAGAGTGATTTATAGAGAGAGACAACGTTGTAGAGTTGGTCATGATGATTGGAAATGCGTGAGAAGAATAATATAAAGTTACAGAGTTGGGTTAATTATATGATAAGTTGTAAGTTGTAAGTTGTGCACGGAAGGAAGAGAGAGAAGGTGTGTGAGTTGGTGCAAAGAGAGGAATCTAAGGCACATGCAAGGACTCTAACTATGGATATTCTTGTTTTGATGGCAGAACTTGGAGGAATCAAAAAGGAACTGGGAGCATATGCTATTGGGTCACTCTCCTGACACAATTATTGTTTTCGGATATTTTTTAACATGAAAGAATCAAGCTCAAGACCAGAACACTGCCAAATTTTTTCCCATGTGACAATAGTCTCTATCAAATATTTATAAGAGCGACACGGATTCCTATAACAATTAGGAATTTGATTTTCGGAGACCTGAACACTATAGAGATAAATATACATTCACAATATATATTTTTTATATAATTACATTATAATTTCTAATATTTTTATATCATTTAATTTTAAATTTATCCTTTCTTAAACTTATCATATCAAAAATTTTTATACAATTTTAAGAATTATAAAATCATTTTCCAATCAAAATATAGATACAAAACTTATATTAAAATGGATAGTACAAAAAAGGAAGGATTCAAGTATAGAAATGTTCAAACCTTTCTTTCAAATAAAGAAAGTATTTGAAAGCACAGTACATGTTAAAGATGTGGAATTTGCATTCCTATTCAAATGTCTAAGTCAATGAATAGAATTGGGAAGAGAATAATTAAGCACAAAGATAAATAAAGCTTCAAAATTCAATTTTTTAGAGATAAAGAAATTATTTGGAGAGCAAGAAGTTGTTTAAAGACGCAAAGAACACATCAGAGCTAAAGTTTCCATTTCGAGCGTGTAACACATTAAAGAAGAATATCAATGTGCCAATTTGATCAAGATGTTGAAGTTAATAAGATTCATGTTACAACATTCATATATGAGGAATGTAAAGAAAGAATTTGGAATTCCTCACGCGTCAAGGACGCGCAAGATCAATAAGAGCAAATATTTCTATATTAAGCGTCTGACGGCTATATGAAACAATAAAGAACGCAAAGCTTCAATAGTCACATTTCTGAAGACTATATAAAGACCTTGAAGACAAAAAAAAACTACAAAAATATGTACACAGTGATATACAAGCTTTCAAAGAGTACAAAAACGCGATTTATAGTTATGTGATAAGATTTGTTTTGTACAACTTGCATATGCTATTATAAATTAATTTGTTAGATTGGGTAGTGAGCGAAACCATTGTAAATCCTTCACTATGTGAAAATACTCTTAGAGGTTTCACTATTACCTCATCAAAGAGGTTTCTCATTGTTAAGAGGTCTTAATCTCGAGGGGAGATTAAGACTGGTGTTGAAGGTTCAATTGGTTCCAGAAATCGGAGGGGTTGAATGGGACTTACACTCAATTCTTAGAATATGAAACAATTAAAAGTAGTTAGTAAACCAGATTGGAGTGAGAAAAGTGAACAAATATTTATGTTGGTTCATCCAACAATAAGGACTATGTTCAATCCCCTCAAGCAACCCACTCAAGAGCCTTTTTATAAGTATTATTCACCTTTCCAAGTACACAAGTATTCTAACACCTCTTCATGTTCACAAGTATTTTTACACATCTTCAGGTCACCCAATAATCTTACACTTGTGTAGGTAACCCAATACTCTTACACTTATGCAGGTCACCAAGTATTTTCTACCTCTCCAAGCAACCAGTCATACTCTTCCCCTGAGAGCAAAACCTCTTAACAATAAGAAACATCTTTACTGAGAGAACAATGAAATCTCTAAGGGTATGCTTCATAGTGTGAAGATTTACAATTGTTAAGCAAACAACCCAATCTCACAATTTGCTCTACAATAGTAATGTAAATAGCATAAACCTAATCACACAACTATGAATCACGTTTATGAACTTCTTGAAAGCTTGTTTTTCTTTATTTACACTTCTCTATTGTACTTTTCATCTTCAAGGTCTTTATGTAGTCATCATAAATGTGACCATAGAAGCTTTGTGTTCTTCATTCTTCAATATACCTGTTAGATGCTCAATATAAAAATATATGTGTTCATATTGTTCTTTATGTGTCTTGAAAGTGTAAAGCATTTCAAATACTTTCCTTATCTTCAAATATGAACATTGAGGCTTTAATATTATTTACTTAATATCAACTCATATATGCCACATTGTTCTTCTCCTTCAATGTGCTATACGCTTGATATAGAAACTTCTGCTCTAATACAATCTACATGTTCTTGAGTCATTATAAACATTTCAAAATGTTTCTTTATCTGTATTTAATTTTAATGTTGATGCTTGAATAAATTCTGCACTTGAATATTCTCTTTTCTACACTATTAAGTCATATTCCACGTATTAGACGCTCAATATGGAAATGTTGGCTTTGATAAGATATGTGCGTGTTTAACATGTATTTGCTATTCAAATGTTTTCTTTATCCCTATGAACTTAATCCATTGTGGTTTGAACATCTCTAGATTTGATTTTTTCCTTTTATGCACTGTTAATCTCTTTTCCGTGGTAGACGATCAAATAGGAATGTTTAGATATGCATCATCAATGTGTTTTACCATTTGTTTGCGCTTTGAATCATCTTTATCTTTTAATATCTTCGTTTACATCTTCTTGATATTGTTTTACCCTTGATTTGCACAAATCTCGCTTGTCAACTTCATCTCTTACCTATCAAACACTAAAAAGGGACACTTTGGCTCTCAGTTATGTTCGCGTCTTTTGTATCCTTTGTTGAATTAATAGAAAGCTAAGTACAAGAGGGAGAAGGGAGGTGTGAATTTTCGGTTTACAACACTTCTGACAGAATATTTACTGATTGTTTTTTCAAAATAACATATTTGATTTTATAAGAATTACACTAATTAAGAAAATGAATCTATTTTGTAAAAGTAAAGTGGAATTTTTGAGAAAAATGATTCCGACAAGGATTGATATCGCTCCTACATATTTTGTTTAAGAAAAAAAAAAATCAAGGATTACATAGCTCTGCCTGTAGTTACTGGGCTTCTTTTAGAAAAGAGTTTTTGTTTGTTAATATTTTAAATTTTGAAATTTTTGTATTTTATATTTTTAACAAAAAAGAGTATTGAGTAAAAGATGATAAATACAATTATATATTTACTCAAATAATTATTTTAAAAATTCAAAATTTAAAATATTTATTATATTTTTTTAAAAGCTGGTAGGTGTATAAATAAAAGGGGTGGCAGATAGCGAAAGTGCTGGGCCAGCTGAATGAGCCCATGCTTTAAAACACAGTGCATATATAAAAATCTTGGTGCAAATAGCGAAACGCTAGGCAGCAGAATGGGCCCAGGCTTTTGAAAACACAGTGTAAATATAAGAACTGTGGCTCAAATAGTGAAAAGTTGCTGGGAGTGAGATATTAATATGATGGCTCAAAAAGCAATTGATACATGAAGGAATAAAAGGTACCAAAACCGTGAACCCCGTTTTTGCTCATTATCGTCTTTGTTTGACGTGGACTTCCCTTTCGACTCATGCAATTTCAATTCATCAATTCATATACAACCACCTCCGTTTTTCAAAATTGGCACCAAATGGTGCCCCACATGGAAACCAAATCTCTGCACATGCAAAGGAGGAATTGCTCCTAATCAAATTTCTTTGTATTAAGTTCATTGATTGGACTAACACTAATAATCTTACTAATATGTCTTTCTCTAGCTCCTATTACACTGGAATAATGAGAGGAGAGGTTTCAGAGAAATGATAGAAAGTGATACACAACCCAACTCGATAAGCAAATGACTAAGGACCCACAGACACTTCATAATTAGGTCAGTCATCTCAACATCTAAGATAAGGCCCCACTAAACATCAGAAGTTCCTCAACCGAAGAAGAACTGGACATAGGCCAAAGCATCAGATGTTCTTTCTTCTGGTCTTTTTACAAGGCATGTTTATGTAAATAATTTTGGCTCTTTTCGGGGTCCAAATAGAATAATAAGCTAGAGTAGGGTGTACTTAGTAAATTGGGCTTGTGCCAAGCCGACCTTTCATGACGTGTGCACTTAGGTTTAGGGTTTCTTTGACCTACCTTCTAAAAGGTTTCTCACAAATTACCCCCTACCCCTCTCGCTCTTGCTCCCTAAGTCACTTTATCCTATATAAAGGGTGTCTTGCCTCATATATTTTAACACATTGAATTTTGGAAGTAAAGAAACTACGTGAGAGTGTTTAATGAGTCGAGTCTCCTATTATCCTTGGGTCTTATCTTGAGTGCTCTTCACTTCAAGTGGCGACTCTACACCACTCATCTTGGAGTATCACATCCTCCAAGTGGTGTGACAACCTCCCATCTTCATAAGCTTTCTTCATCTCTTCACCATTTTCCTTCCTTTCTTTGCATCACTTTTCTCCATTTTCTATGTCATTGTGTTTTCTTTTTCTTATGTGTTTTTCATTCTCACCCATCATCATATAAATCACCATATAATTGTGTTTTCTCTTTGCCCTCTAGAAGTGAACCTTCACACTTACTTAACCACTTGGTTAAGTTCGTGTCCAGTGGAAATCTTCTTTGGGTTTCACACCATAATTGTTAATCCAAAAATCATAAACAAAAGAGTAACCTTTAAAAATGTGCAATCCTAAAATCAAGAAACATCATAAATCTTGATAAAGCTTTATGTAATGAAGAGTGCCTCGATGAATGGTCCTCTTCTATTTATCAAGTTCTCGTTAATAAATGTTTTGATCACTCCCCTATTATTACTAGTCTTTCTTCTAGTAATTGTTTACATAAGGCTAACTCTTTTAGATTTTTTAATATGTTGTGTACTGGCTAGGCCGAGAGGTCGTAAATATGTTAGAAGAAGAATAAAATTATAAATAAAAAGTAAACTAAAGTTAGCACTGTATCAAAATCCAATGAATAAGCCCAAATTATTAAAAATACATTTAGTAAAGGCAATGTGTGAAAAGTTAAAGCCCAATTAAGTTAATAAAGCCCAATAATGAGCACTATAAATAGGTGATTTGTTTAACAGGTAAGTGGTGTGTTTTTTTAGATAAATTTATTAAATTGATTCTAACTTTATCATTGAAGCACCTTACATGTACATCCACCCAATCGAGAGTAAGCCTGGACCCAGTTGTCGAGAGTTGATCCAGATCCAACACCCGAGAGTTAACCCAGATACAGTAACTGAGAACAAGCCCAAGTCACTAGTAAGAAATCGAGAGGCCACGAGGAGGAGAAGATCACTATGAGCTTTGCTCCACTATCTCATCCATTTTGTAGTTACTAAAGACATTATTTTTCTCCAAACCAATTTCGAAGTCTCAAACTCAAAATTTGTCAACAAATTATAATAAATAAATCATAAAAATGTAAATTCAATAGACAAATTATTTAATAACATTTAAATAAATAAGTTACACAAATATCTTTCAAAATGAGATTCTTGTCTACTTCTATTACGTGATCGCAGTCAAGGAGAAAGCTTAGATCAAGCTAGGACTCCCAAATAACTTACAAATTGACCATGATTAGGGTCTGATGTCCTGTTAGTCCGAAGGTTTATTTGAACTAGAACCCTATTATTATCCATATGCCTAATCACAATATTTCTCAATCGTGTAGGGTCTTTAGTCTTCTTTGATGACTCAACCATGTGATCGACCTACAAAAAATCAAAACATATTTAAGATATACATTTAAATTAAGTAACATAAATTTTTAAATAGAAGAGCTAATAAAAATACTTGATTTCTATTGTGGAAGTGTTAAAATGTTCTCCCATAATCCTTTATTGTGATCATGACATGTAGAATGTACTTCATCTACATCATTTTCGTCATTCAAAGGAGGTAATTGTCTTGAGAATGAAGATTTTTCTACAGATTGGACCCTTAAGTCATCCTGTGGATGAACATCATGTTCAATTCTCCCCTGTACGATAATTGACAGCCTTTCATTAAAAGGATCTTTCACATAAAAAAACTTGTTTTGCTTGGTAAGCCGTAATGAAAGGATCTTCCTTCCACGCTATCTTTGTAACATCAACCAAAGTAAAACCCAAGTCATCTACATGCACTCTTGTGTTACAATCAACCCATTTACACTTATATACAAACACTCTAAATTTGACGTATTCAACCTCCTAGATTTCTTCAATTACTCCAAAGTAACTTAGAGTAGCCACAATAAGATTATTGTCTTTTGAACTAGCAAATTGCATAGATTCTGCCTCAAGGGTAACACTGTTATTCTGCATAGTAATTTTTTCATCTTCAGTCTTTGTATAAAAAGACATCATATTAATATCGTACTCAGTCCATGTTATAACGTCAAAGTTAGGTCCTCGTGCTAACCATTTCAATTCCTCAATATCATAATCTTCTTAACCAATTTTATCTTTAAACCATTTCAAGAAGGTCTTGTTATGCTCAGTCAACAAGCATTTCTCATTTGCACGAGGGTTCATCAACTTTAACAACATCTTGTGTGCATCTATATAAGGAAGAACATCATCAGCGTTGTTCAAAATATACAAATGTGCTTGGAAAACTTCATGTTGGTCTTTTTGAACCACCCTCACACCCCGTGTGCCTCTACCTTCACACATTTCTTCATGCCTCGACTTTGGAACTCCTATGACTTCTACTTCTATCATATATGTTGTACAAAACTCAATTTCTTCCTCAACAATGTATCTCTCAACAATAGATGCTTTTGGACAGTACAAATTCTTCACATACCCTTTGAATATCTTCATGCATCGCTCAACTAGGTACATCCAACATAAAAAAACAGGACCATATATTCTAATTTCCCTCACTAAATGAACAATTAGATGAACCATGATGTCAAAAAAGGAAGGAGGAAAATACATCTCTAGTTGACACAAGATAATGATAGCTATTAGGATCAATAACTTTTCATCAAATAACATTGAAGAATATGCATAGGCGAGTGATCACATGTTTAACACTTTTTTGTAAAATTCCACGAATAACAATCATGAGATTTTAAGCACATAAGTTTCAGATCTTCCATTGACACAAGACTTTTTATATTTGAAGAGTATCCTTGTGATACTTTAACTCCCCACAAACACCCGCAAAAACTTAACTTTTCAAATTTTGATAAAGTATGACATGCTGGAGGCAAATATGTTTGTTTCATGTGGCTACAACTCCAAGCGAACACCCATCTCAACTAGATCTTTACGAACATTTATACCATCTTTCATCTTTCCTTTATTATTCAACAACGTGCCAATTATACTATCACATACATTCTTTTCCACATGCATTACATCTATGAAATGTCTAACATCTAACTTTGACCAATATGGAAGTTCAAAGAATATGAATTTCTTCTTCCATTGTTCTTCACAATGTTTTTATTCTATGTTTTTCCAAAAGTCACATTGACATTGCAGATTCGGTTTTACACCAATTAAGGCTGGGGGTACAATTTTGTCCTTCCAAGATCCATTAAAAACTTTCTTCACTCTATGATAAGGGTGATTACGTTTCATAAACCTTGGAGGCCCAATATAAGAAGTTTTCCTCCCATGTTTAAGCTGATGGTAACTTGTGTTCTCTTCATATATCGGGTAAGAACTATGTCCTTTAACACTGTAATCGCTCAAATTCCTATTTGTTGGAAAATCGTTAATGGTGCAAAATAACAACGCACACAAATTGAAATTGACTTTCTCATATGCATCAAATACATCAACTCCTTGATCCCATAAAAACTTAAAGTCTTCGATTAATGGACTTAAGTAAACATGTATGTCATTTCGAGGTTGTCTTGGTCTTGATATCATCATATACAACATCATATATTTTCTCTTCATACACAACCAATACGACAAATTATAAATAATGATAAAACAGGCCACAAACTATGTTTGTTAGTTAAATTACCGTAAGGATTCATACCATCTGTTGCAAGACCAATTCTAAGATTTCTTGGATCACTCCTAAACTCAAGAAACAAAGAATCAATTTTCTTCCATTGCGGTGAATCGACAACATGTTGTAACAATCCATCAGATTTTTTTTCTATTTGCATGCCACGTGAGGTTTTTTGCATCATTAATATTGGCAAACAAATGTTTAAATCACAAAATGATTGGAAGATACCATAATGTTTTTGCAGGAGGACCCTTTTTCACATAATCTTCCTCACTGTCATCATCCTTTACTTTTTGTTGTGATACCCCGCATCTTGGATACTTATGCAATTATTTAAACTTTTTCTATACAATATGCAATCATTGGGACATGCATGCAGTTTCTTGTAGTCTATACCCATCAGAACAATATCTTCTTTGCCTCATAATGACGGGCAATGTATTATCTTTTGGAAGCATTTCATGAAACAACTCAAGCAACTCAGTGAAACTTTTATGGATCCACCCATTTCTTGCCTTAATATTAATTCATTTTAATACTGCTGACAAACATGTGAAACTTGAACAACCAGGGTAACAAGGTGTTTTGGAATCATCTTTCAATGAATCACACATGTGTGCTCACTGGAAACTATCTTGTCGAATATCACAAATCATGTTCGCCATGCGATCTTCGGAATGTATATTAGAATATTGATAGTCAGATAAAGGTGTTACGTCTACAAATTCCCCATGCCATATCCACTTTATATAATTTTTCAAGAAACCATCACAAAGAACATGTTCTCTTATCAACTTAATTTCTAATAATATCTCATTCAAACAATTAACACATGGTCAAAAGTATGTTCCATTTACAACTTCTACATTCCGTTGAGCAAATTGTAGAAATTCTTCGACGACATTTTCATACACATCAGGGATACAACTCTCATTTATCCAACTTCGATCCATGACTATGTAATAGAAAAACTCATCTATCAATGTCAACTAATTTTTAGTTGATGTAAACGCAATACAAATTGTCGAGGGTTGATTACCCTCTAACCCAATACCAAAGCATTTAACATATAAAAATTAAAACAACAACTATATTCCAAATATAATACATTACAAAACACATTACAAATTGCAGAGGGTCAGTCATCCCCATACTCAATACTAAAGCGTTCAACATACAAAAATTAAATCAACAAATGTATTCCAAATATAATACATTATAAAACACATTACAAATTGTCGAGGGTCGATCACCCCTAGATCTAATACCAAGACGATCAACATAATACAATATATTTAAAATACAACATAAAACTAATCATCTATATAAATAATTGTGAACTAAATTAATAATTAAATTTAAAATTAACTTTTTGAAAATAAAAAACTAGCCGGTGTAATATATTTTTTTATTCAAGAATGATATATAACACTGGTTGTATAGCGCAACCGGTATTATATACTTTTTTTAAAACTTGTAATTTTTTTTTCTTTGAACACTACATATGACATCGCTTAAGCTATCTAACTGGTGTAATATATACTTCATCAGGGTCACTATTTTGAATTTTTTTTATTGTTCCAGGCAAAATATATTACACTGGTTGGATAGCCCAACCGATGTAATATACCATGCTCATACTTCAATTTTTTTATAACCTTTTTTGTTTGTTTTGAGTATGGTATATTACACTGGTTGGACTATCCAACCGATGTAATATACACTGCCCTAAAGTTAAATATTTAAAATATTTTTTGTTTGTTTTGGGCAACATATATTACACCGATTGGATAGTCCAACTGGTGTAACATACCATGCTCACACTTAAATTTTTTTATAACTTTTTTTGTCTGAGCATGATATATTACACCAGTTAGACTATCCAACCGGTGTAATATGTTCCAAATTTTTACAAAAATGTCACCGCATTTTTACTTACACCAGTTCTCATTTAACCAGCCTAATATATCGTTGTAAAAAGCATTTTTTGCACTAGTGATATGTTGAGAAACATATTACATCAGTTTCAAACAAAGATCAATGTAACAGTCACTTTTTATTTATTTATTGATTTATGCTGGAGATATTAAAAATTTCTTACAAACTTCTATTAAAAATTTATTAGGAATTTTATAAAATATGAACAAATCTAATAATGAGTGTGTGATTATTTAATTGAAGACTAAATTTAAAATATATTTATATTTCTTATTGTACAATTTTTCATTAAAAGCTGAAGGTCAAAATAGATAATAAAATGTATACAAGAGACGTGTGACAATCTAAAGCATCACTTTAATTGAACGACTTGGGATAAGTAAAAGGTTCTCTGCATTTTCCCCAAAGCCACGGAATCCATTCCCAAAATTTTCTGCATTTTCAGTTTGCATTTTCAGCAAGATTCATTTATTAGTAGTTTTCTTCATTTACACAACATTTAATTAATATTTCAAACTCAGCCTCGTTTGTTTCAAAAATAAATCAAAACCTCGTGCTTCACGAAAAACCAGTACATCAAAGAGGGAAAAAGGAATTTGCATACTTTTTCTAACCTTTATGATAATAATGTTACTGTAGAAAAAAAGTACACTTCATATTCTTTAATTATGAAGTCGCATTTTCATCTGTTTTAATTGTGTTTAAATACGTTTTAACTTCTTAAGTTGAAATGAAAAACTATTAGGCAATTTGGAAAAATAATATTCTTTTTTTCTGAAAATTGTAAATTTATATTACCATGTTTTGAGTGAAACTGAGCTAAAATTGGTTGAGTTGAATCTCTGGGAGAATGATTGTTGAGATTGTTAAAGAAGCATCCGAACAAAATTTTCAAAGTTAATAAAAGTTTAAAAAAATATTTTAAAAGTGTTTATTGAGTAAATAAAAGAGATCGAATAAGTATTTATTGAAAGATCAAATTATATTTATATGATTTTGGAATAATTACTATCCAAATATAAATAAATATAAATAATTACTATATATATTTAGTTTATATAACAAAATAATTTTTTAAGTCAACGTGAATTGTTCATTTGCAGATAGTTTTATTTATCTGTAATTCTAATCTTAACTCCTTAAATTGCTATACTAGTACAAATAATCTATTTTTATTTTACATTTTTTTAAACATTGTATTATATGTTTGCTTTTCTTTAGAAATATTCATTGCATTAATAAGTAGAAAAATATTGATAAAAAATAAACTTTTCAAAATTATATAGGAATTAAAATGTTTATTTTAAAAATAACATTTAACTATTAAAAAAAAATATAAACTGAAACTGCGGAAACTATAATGGAACAAATTTAGCTCATGAATATCTCAAGTTGTGTGTATACACCTATCATACTCGATATTTAAACATTTCTTTTAAATGATATGTTCATGTCGAATATATGTATCTGATATACTGGTAGAACACTAACACTCATTCAACACTGGTTAAACATGTATACACTTATCATACTCGATATTTAAACATTTCTCTTAAATGATTTGTTCATGTCAAATATATGTATCTGAGATATTGGTAGAACACCGACACTCATTGAACACTGGTAAAACGCTGGTAAATCATGTATGAAGAAACCGATGAATAAGCAATCCCCAATTTCTTATTACAGTTTGTTCACGGTCAAACATAGTAGATTCCTCTCCCTCTCTTTCTCTTGTTGCAGATAATATTGGGCCCTTATATCTAGATTTGAGATTTCAGAAACAGAAGGAAAGAGGCAGTAAAAAGCATGTAGACCCTGCCATATATGCACCCTCAAAAGCAACGCTGATTAGAAGAGTATCCATCGCTTCCCTCTTCTTTATATCCATTACCACCTTTTTTTTAACTTCTAACTGTTTCATTCTTGTCTCCCCTTCATTCTTCGTTTCTCCACTACTTTTCCTTTTGACCAAAACCTCCCCTTTTCTCTTCTTGATCTCAGAGAAAAGGACACTCAATACTTTTCTCCTCTTCCCATTTCCATCATATACTTTTATTTCACCACTTCATACATACATAGTATTTATAACATTCATATGTTTTAATATACTCATTAACTAAATCTTTTGGTTTCCTCAGTAGTCTTATAAAAATAATATTCATCATTTCTATTGTACAATGAGATTAGAATAAAGAGAATTCACTCTTTCTTCTCGGCTAAACTCCCACACTTTAGTTCTCTCACTCCTCCTTCTTGTTAGTTTCGGATTCGAATGATACCTGCAAAATGCATTTCAATGTTAAGTCAAATTTCGACACTCGACACTCATTTTTTAGTATTAGATGATTGTGTACCTAATCCTTTAGAATCTATGTTTATTTATATAATTATTGTGACTCTTTGATGTTTATGAGCCTAATAAAAATAGATTAATCAATTCTAAGTCATTAATATGATCTTATAAATCAATTTGAACTGGATACGGAGTGAGAATATCGGTCATATCAACCCTATTGGTACAATTCTATTTAAACCGAAATTGTTTTTTTAATAGTTTTTATTTTTATTTTTCACACACAACATAAATCCACGTTAGTCCAGCACTCCAAACTATAAACAAAACAACATGATAATTCCACAATTCAGATGATATAGTTCATGCTTAGCCTAAAAAAACAACACCTAGAACCTACAGATAGTTTAATCATTGTACCCCTACCACCCACAATAAATGTGTCAATGTGTTGATTCCATAATAGGCCCATATGTCATGTGTGCATGTCTCACGGACGTATATCACACATGAATGATTTCAGATGCACTTAACCTCTGGTATAAGATTGTTTGTTCTCGTGGCCAAGTTGAAGCTATGAGTTTGAAACATCCCTATCTATGTCTTTAATTATATGTTTCTGAAACATCACTCTCTCTAGGCTTTACCTTTAGCTACCTATTATCCCTTGTTTCCTTAACTTAGATTATCTCTATATATACACACTCCCGTGCCAATCTAGTGTCTTACTGTCTTACATTGTCCCCTTTTACTGCTATTCCCTCTCTGTCTCTTTTCTGTTTTTCTGTCTTACATAACAAATAGATACAAAATATTCAAATTTTTTATTGTTTTTGGCAATATAGCAAGTGTCTTTTCTTTAGCATATTAGCTTAGATGTTGAGAACAACAGAAAAAACATGTTTTACCCCTGATTTCAATGAGAAACCAATCATGTTTCTCAAGCAAACAGGTGGTGGTGGTGGAAGAGGCTCAGGAAACAAGAAGAGGGTCACCGGAACTTGGGGTTTCAGATTTCCAAAAGACCCGAAATTTTCACCGGTGAGATTCTTGCAGCAAATAAGAGCAAAAGTGGCAAGTGCGATAAGAGTTGTTTCCATTAGAAAAAGATCCTCTCGGAAGGTTTCTTCATCCTCTTTGGTCAGAACACGTTCAGTGTCAGACCCCTCTGATTCCCACCGTGCTAAAGCTGTGGAAGATTGCATTGAGTTCTTACATTCTTCTTCATCTAGAGAGAGACCAAGTTCAGTTTCAGAATGTTCTGTCTAGGAATGCATGCTTTTGATATTTGTTCTTCTTTGCAAGAGATGTATATTAGAGAAGAATGGTATGCTTTATTTGTTTTCATTGACATGTTCATTTGTAGGAAATAGAAGTTAGTCATTTGTACACAGTGCCACTTTGGTAATGGAGTTTGAGTAGATTTAGATTCTGATATAAGCATTGGTTTAAATTGTGGTTGGTATTGTGAACCTTAATTGTTGAATCATAAGAACACCTTGTACGTAGTTCAACTTCGTCATGTTTCTGATGTTGTTGTTGTCAGTTTTCATCTATTTCTTACTGTTTTTTGCCCGAATTTGATCAATGACGAACTATCCTTTCTTTCTATTGACAATATGGTTTTCTGAAATATTGACTGATTAACAAATCTATGATTCTCTTTAACTACCATTTGAAAAGGAAAAAAAAACCCTCTGTTCTCACTATAATTAATTGTCTCTTGTATGCTAAAATGATTAGCAATGAGCAGAGATGAATTGATGTGAGATTGTTTTGATTTACCCAGTAATCTATGTTCGAGTTCTGAAAATAAAGCTATATTAAATACCAGAGTAGTTTATAGTTATTTTACATGTGTTCTGAGTGTAATATGAATTTGAAACATATAAATCTATATATACTTCTAAGATAATCATTATTCCGAATGAAAAATATACACCGACAACCTTATTTATTTCAGTATATAATTCTCTTCTTTTTCTTTTAAAATTTCAATTTTTATATAAAATAATAAAATATCCTTTTTTCTATATCATCAATTAGAACAGATTGTTTGTGAATATATCATCTTTCATTTCAAATAGCACAAATTTAAATTGAAGTGTTTTAAATCAGAGTTTTGTACCATGAAAAGGAAAAAACCAGGTACATAGAGCTTAACCACTTAACTGATCTACCTAACTTGATTTCAAATGTCCAGAATAACTTTAGATGTCGGTGGTTCATAACAGAAATTATATAATATGTGCATAGCATTGAGGTTTGTACCCATTTATATATAATGAATTGTTCTCATCTTTAATCGATGTGAAATCTCCAACATAATAGTTCTTATTAACTAAAGCAACAGCATTTGGATCTATGCAATTGCATAATCAAATTGGATCCTCTCTGGCTCTATTGTTCTCCAGCCACTGTTCTTCAAAATCATACCTATTGAATGGTTACTGCAATAGTCATTAGATAAGGGATTTTGTTGAAGAGAATCTTGCTATAGATGCAGGAATTCATCCTGGTCCGTTTGCATACATGTAGTTTACTGAAAGCAAATTGAAACACAAATCATTCTCAAACATCTGAGTGTTTTTTTGCTAAAAAAAATAAAAAAAAACTCTACCAGATTTACTGTCTCCTTCACAAGAAATCTTGTGTTGGACCTCCATGAGTGTTTTTCTTTGAGTATATATCCTCTAAAGATTTGGTTGCTATTTTAGAGTAGACGTGACGAACTACATCACTATATTTGTAGGTTAAAAATTTATTATACGCTGTGTGTTACCATGAAGGAAGAAAATGAAAAATTTAAATATAAAGAGAAGGCATGTGCTTATAGCCAAGGTGGCAAAACCAAAGCGTCCCAAATGGAGTGTGGGACTTCATTTTACACCTAAACAACTAGGGTTAACTATTTTGTTTTATATTAGTCTTATTTTACAAACCAAACAAGCTTTGTTTTCTAGAAATCAATCCAAACTATACTTAACTGTATGTGCATTTTGGAATTAATTTATTCTATTATTCATACATTTTCTAAGAGTGCTTTATGACTTTGTAGAGATCCTCCACAAGCTCTCTAGCCTTGCTCCTAGTCAAAACTCCCCTAGAAGCTTCTTAGATTTGATAATTTTTCCTCCAATTTTTTTTGGAAACCTGGTTAGAAGTTTCTTGAAGAGGGATGGCCATTTTTTAAAAACAAACAAAATGCAGAAAAAGGAAGGGTTAAATTGTGTATTTAAATTTTTTGATTTTTTTTCTTACAAATTAGCATCTAAGTAAAGAAATTAAACAAAGTTTTAAGTTCATAGATGTCCATAAGTTTTCTTAGGAATAACTTTTGATAAAGATTGTCAGACGCAACTTTAAGTTGATAGACACAGTTAAAATAACTTGTAAAATTCATTTTAACAAATTCTCATTCTTTAGTGGTAGAGAGATTAATTTACAGTAGATATTCTTATACTGCTTTTTCTAAAAACTCATACTACGCTCAACATGATCAAGTTCCACTATCAAACTAACTTTACAAGGTACAAGACAAGTATTATTTGCAATCCAATCACTCCCACCTAAAAATAAAGTATTATTTGGGTTGTAGCCACTTTTGGTTAAACATTGGGTATTTTTTAGACAAGCAACCACTCCTAGCTAAAACCCAAGTATTATTTAGAGCATAACTACTATTGACTAAACAATTTGACTAATTTATATGTTTAACTATCGTATATGTTTAAATGTGTTGAATTTGTCTGAGCATTCTAACATGTGTTTTGTTGCAATTGAAAGATAAAATAGACCATCTAGTAACTATAACAAGTCCTGCGTTCAATGGTCTAATAGACCACATATATAGATTATGAATATAAATTAAAGTTATAAATAAGCCATAATGATAAAATACTTTCTAGATTAAAACTAAGTTCTTGAAATGATTTTATTTATATTATCCATAATTGAAAATGTTTTTATGACCAACGGTCTTATAACCTAATTTATGGAATTATGTTTAATTATTCTTAACAAATATATATGTGTTTCCATAAGCAGTGTCAAGGGCGAAGTGATTTGAAGATGAAATCAGAACTTTCCTTATCAAGCGTTTAAAATAATAAAGATTAAAATTCTCATTAATGACCAACAAAGATCAATGATTCAAAGTTGCAATGGTCATCTTCCAAAATTTTTATCAAGAGTGCAAGATAAAGAACACAAATCTACTATACATTCTTTCGATTAATAGTGATCTAAAAGTGTTCTTTGTGGGTGTGAGCAATGACCTTTGTAATTCTTCACATTGCGAAGTTTACCCTATGAGCTTTAGTTGTGATCTTTATGATAATGTCTCTTTCTATTGAGAGTTTAGGGTTTAGTTTTGGTAGTTAAGACTAGTTTGTGTACTCGTGAGAATAAGGAGTGGTTTGTGTACTCATGTCTAACTAGGAGTGATTTGTGTACTCAGTTTATAATCATTTGATTGTCAGTGGAACCTCTTAAGCAATCTGCTTAAGGGAGTTTTGAACTTAGTCATTTATTTGGGTGAACCAATATAAAAATCTATTATGTTGCTTGTTCTGGTTGTTTGCTAGAAGGTTTAGTCTAGTCCTCTACGAAAAAGTCTAAGACTTTATTCAACCCCCCTTCTAGAGCCAATTGTTCCAACATATAAGATCAATAATACTCTTTTAAGTTGTTAACAAACACAACAATGTTCTTGCTCACAAACTAAGGCTTGGGGATTGTTTAAGATTATAAGAGTTATGTTATTTTTTTCATCGTGGTTGTAAACCTTTCTTCTTCAAAAGATCTTCAATATATATAGATTAAGAAAAAATTATTCGTTGCAAATTCTTTGGACCTATTTTGAGGTCTTGTGAAGGTCTTCTTTATGAGTTTGTCCATATTTTAAGCTTGAAGATGCAATAAATTCCCTTCATGGAGCATTAAATACATATCTCCTATTTTTGCAACTCTCTAATACATGACATGATATAATAAGTTTATGTTAAATAGTTATTTTTGTCATACTTTAGTAAAGGATATGAACTAATAAGACTAACGGTGTTCACAAACTAATTTTTTACCTTTTCAAAAAAGTTGTTTGCGTCGATTAGCTTTATGTGCGATTATTAAAACATCTTTAATGTGGACATGTCTTTGCAAATTCCTCTTTTAAGAAAAGAAGAGACGAACATTCTCTACCTACAAAAAAAAAATAAAAAAAAATATATATATATATATATACTTCAACTAAGTTCATTTACCACAATCGTTTGACTAGGGTACCAATTGTTTACCCATTCAACAAAGAATTCAACGACTATGTAATACAAGTACATAATCACTATAGTTATATATGTACATAAAGCAGTCTTAAAATTAACAAAATTCATTCATAAGTATTGACTTTGATTCATGTGAAGGGTCCTTTAACTTATTGGCAAATTATCTATTAAGTTTGTGATTCTTGCTTGCGATTTTTTAAGAAGTTATTGTATTATAAATCTCGACTGAAGTTTGTGACATCTTGAATTTGAAATGAAAAATATTTGTATTCTTGAAAGTAAGAGAATATGAACTATTTTAAACAAATTGAAAAAAAAAGTGTTAGTCCAACTTCAATAGATACTCGACATATTTGGTTTTGTAATTATCATTATTAATAAAAAATAATTAGTTATACTTTTTATCTCTGAAACTTTTTACAAACTTAACTTTTAATTCTTAGACTAAAATATGTTTTCGTCTTAGCAACGTTAATAAACAAACATTGACTTGCAAATGATTAAAGACTCTAATAACAATGTTAATAATAATAATAAAAAAGACTCCAATAACAAGTAATTTTTAAAAATTGCGTTTTTAATTTCTCATATGTGCAAATTAGTTAATGAGCATGACATTTTTTTCTATAACATGACGAGTGATTATATTATTAATATGACTAA